>SNQW01000055.1_pt1 | contig 122741 bp, 115 predicted proteins | sample 2580511 | NCBI WGS metagenome assembly SNQW01 (sample SAMN10953775, study PRJNA522744) | food fermentation metagenome | isolation source: 8-hour incubation of native-enriched microbial consortia from nixtamalized... | place: Mexico | collected 2017-09-24
TACAATATCTTGATTTTTATAAACGAAGCTTCAGTTAGACATTTGAAACTTTTTAAAATATTGGAAGTAGGGGATGTAGGCCATCAAAGACCTACGGCCTTTTTTGAAAAATATGGTTGCACATTGGATCTCCACAGGACTCATGGTGGCGTACCCTCCCATGTCTCTCAGGATCATATGTCCCTACTTTCCTTCGTTCAACCTGTCCATGAGGTGGAGGCCAGAGATGCTCCTTTTCAGGGTCTGTGCCCGCATGGAAAAAATAATTCCGGCTTCTCCGTGCTTCGTTTTTGATCAAGATATCAAGTGCGACTGTTCTTCAAAAAATAAGCAACTGTACGGTTTATGCGGCAAGAAATTGGTTCTGTCCACATAAAGGGGTGTCTTTTATCATCTTGTTCATATTAAAATCGATTTGTTTACGAGCTAGCACAAACATAATGCGGAGGAGGCGACAGCACAAGGCGATTAACGATTGCTGTTTACGGAGTGGATTCTCCTGTCGAGTTGTATAGTACATGTGTAGCGCCTTAAATACCGGATTTTTGGCAACTAAGGGTCGAATCGCTTTGTAGAGAAGAGCGCGAAGCTGTGGTCTTCCTCGTTTCGTGATACGTGTTTTTCCTCGATGCTTGCCTGAACGATTTTCTTTAAGATTTAGACCCGCTAACTTCTGAATCTGACGAGGATGCTGGTATCTAGACAAGTCTCCAACTTCTGCGAAAAAGCCCGCAACGGTAGCGACTCCTATGCCTGGAATCGTAAGAATGTACTGTACACCTGGAATATCTCGTAATAAATCTTCGATTTCTTTTATGACTTCTTCTATCTGCTGCTGTAGAATTTCATAGGTTGTAAGCAGTGTTTTTAGCTCCAACCTTGCCATTTTCATACCTTCTTGAAGGCCAATCGAGTGCCTAGCTTGTTCTACAAGCTCCTCCGCACGTTTGGGACGAAGTCCTCTTTGGATGTTTTTCTTCCATATCGTCAAGATTTCAAAGGCACCTGCTTGGATAAGATCCTGAGGCAGTGGAAAATGCTTGAGGGTTTCAAAAGCCGCTTTGCCTTCCCAGCTTGTAAATACCGTTAAAAACTCAGGAAAATAGCGATCCAGCCAATTATGCACCTTGGCTTGAGTACGCTGAAGCTCGCAGGAAAGGTGGTCTCGTATTTTCACAGCTTCCCGTACTTCGGCATATACGCCAGTTGGGAAATAAGGTGCAGAGTACCGCCCATCTTTGACGAGTTGCGCAATAACACGGGCATCTTTTGGATCGTTCTTCGTTGGTGAATTATCATCCAGCTCTTTTGACTTCTTCACATGCATCGGATTAACGACCACGACCGGAATCCCGCGGCTTCGCAAGAATGCCGCTAAAGTCATCCAGTAGTGTCCGGTTGGTTCCATTCCGACAAGAGGCTGTGTTTTTTCGTGTTCCCTCATTATGTTTTTCATCCAGTGACAGAACGCTTCGAATCCCTCACGCGTACTTGGGAAAGAAAAAGCTTTCCCATACATGAGACCGCGATCATTTTGTGCGCGTGCTACGTGTTTGTATTTGGCGATATCTATGCCAATAATCAAGGTAGATTCTGTGATTTGAGAAATGCGTTGATTTTGTGTATAATTCATGGTGAGTACCTCCTCTGTTATTTCGAGGTCACGGCCGTGACACTCTGTATGTTAACAGGAGGTACTTTTTTTATCCACTCGCATTTTCATTCATTACAGGAATGCTCCTTTAGTTAGTTGCTGTCTTGTCATATTGAATTAGGGAGCTTTTCAAAGTTTGAAAGTGACTTTTTAGAATTTCATTAGTAGAACCTACTACTTGTACAACTGTACCTTGTTGATCAAGCACAACAAATGTAGGAAATTGTGTAAGTTTAAATATTTTAATAAGCTTATCAGAATGCTCTATTACTTCGAAATAATCTCCATATAAATTTACATAGTCAATCCGTTCATTTTCGTTAGCAGCTTGAAGAACTACTTTAAACGGAATGCCAAATGGGATATGTATCTTTTGAATAAATTCCTCAAGCGCTACGGAGCAGTAAGGGCATGTTGTATCGGAAAAAATCAGAATAGTAATACTATTGGTCAAGGATAGCCTACCAAAATTATGTAATTCTTGAATTCTTGAACCTACCAATGGATGTATTGGAATGTTCTCTACTTTTTTAGGCAAAAATGATACCTCATCTTTAAGTTTTTTTAATTGAATCCATAAAAGATAAATAATAAAAAAATAAACAATCGCTAAAAAAAATGGAAGCATATAGTTCATAGCAACCCTCTGATTCAATTAATTGTACACTCTGATATTACCAAATAATCTCATAAATAGAATAGCAACACTGTAATTTATTGTCAAGATGTATTTTTAATGCAAAAATAAATAAAATTACCATAAAGATGAGCAATAAAGATCGGGTATCTCATACCGTACTCATTAAACGGTGCTTCAGTAACATAAAACAGAAAAAGCTTTACTACTATGATATATGATTGCTAGAACTAGATTTATCACAAACAGGTATTAACAAATGCGACCCAACTAAATGAATAAGAAGGATTGGTCTGACTAAAAATATCTATCTTGACAATAAAGGTTTGTTCAGTAATATTATAGTAAAATAAGTGAAATATTTCCATAGGGAGGGGTGTGAAATTGGAGTTTCTAACTATATCTAATTATTTATTATGGGTTGTTTTAATTATTCAAACTCTCTTTATCTTCTATTTAACAAAACTCATCGTTAATTTTCTAAATAGGTTTAGATTGGTAGGTAATAGTATCCAAGAAATCCGGCTTGAGGTTGGGCAAGAGGCCCCTCTTTTTCGTTCAAAAAACCATTTAGGGGAAGTTGTAAAATTAAAAGACGGTAGTCAGAGGTATACACTGCTTATATTTGGAAGCAAATCTTGTTCTAGTTGTAGTGAAGTGATTAAAAATGTTTCTTCTCAAATAAACAACAGGAATCTACGTGTATTTATTATTTATAATTCAGATTCAGTGAATGAAGAGGTTCATCCTACAGAGAAGGTACACCACATTTATAGTTCCGATATATTTGAAAACTACTATGTATCTAAAGTACCGCATATCTTCCTGATCGATCCTTCTGGGATGATTAAGGTTTCAAAAGTAATTAAACACTCCTCAGAGTTACTCGGAATAATTCGAGAGGCAGAATCAACCAATACTATTGATTATCTGGTTGAGAATCATTAAAAAGAACAAGCAATTAATTATTGATAGTGTTAGAAATTACACAAAGTGAACCACTTTATATAAAGATAATTTTGAAAGGAGGCAAAAAATATAGGTAACTAATAAAGCTATGAATGCCGTGACACCGTATGGAATGCTGTTGGTTGGCATCTTGAATCTGATGTTAAACACAAAGAAATAGACCGTCTTCAACAAAGATGACGGTCCAAGTGAGTATCATTGGATTGACCGCTTGGTGTTCGCAGCACTAGCGGTCCTTATTTATTTTATCATAAACGTAACAACTTAAAACCAAAGAATATCCAAACGCACGTTTTTATATATTCACAAGACCATTCATCTTTTCAATGCATGACTTACATACTTTTTTCCCCTCAAACTGCCTTAAATCGTCCATTGAATGACAAAACAAACAGGAGGGTTCATATTTTTTTAAGACAATCATGTCCTCATCTACGAAAATTTCCAGTCCATCTTTTGGATCGATCTCAAACATATACCTTAATTCCTTCGGTAAAACAATTCGTCCTAATTGATCCATCTGACGTACAATCCCTGTTGCTCTCATACTATCATCCTTTTTATTCTATAATTTTTTCAAACTTAAATTTTCCATCCTTCCTATTAATGTATCTCAATCTGGTTATTTATGCTATTATAACGGATTATTTTTGTGTTTTTAGATGGTAAGCGTTGCTGGCTACCTCTTAGCGCACAAAATTTTCGTTTTATTTGCCGAATGTCATCATTTTTAGCGAGGAGACCCCGACTTCTAAGCGGTAGCGTAAGTCAGGGAGGAATCACCTTTTCTCCTTTCGATTAATAATGTACGTGCATATTCAATTCGGATAAGTTTTTTGTAACTGGCAGATGCATGAATCTTTTTACCATCTAGCTTCCGTATATCAAAATACCCACTGCTTCTTCTGCCAAAAATGAAGCACTCCTGTCCTTCGTAAAGCACCTTATCAAACAACTGAAAGCCTTTCACAAAGCGTTCTGCCTTGTTAGCTTTTCGCTTGCCACCTTTGGAAATCGTGGCTTTATGCAACTGGCGATTGTTCTTCCGAACAAATTTTAAATGGTAAACCGTATCCATCGGCTTTGCTAATGGATACCCACTAATACAACGGGCATCCACCTCATGGGATTTGCCTAATCCGTTTGTAATACGAGTGTTTTTTGTGATATATCCATACGTTAATTGAATGTGTGGATACCGTTCTTTCAATCCATTGTAGATGAACCAACGCATCACGGTCATCTGGGAAGCATCCCGAAGGGTTTGTGTTTTCCGTTTAATAGTATGTTCCAATCCTCTTTGATGAATCTCATTATGACAAGTCTCGCATAACGTAATGAGATTGTCGGGAGAATCCCCGCCTGTTTTGCGACTTTCAATGTGATGGACATTGAGAATGTTGTCTTTCTTTTTCCCTTTGCAACGTTGACACGTATGCTTATCTCGAAATAGTACGTATTCTCGTACATTACTGGGTAGAAATGAGGTGCGTTGCTTACAAGGTAAGTACGTTCCCTCACAGCCCCCGTTAGAACCGTGCAAGCGACTTTCGCCGCACACGGCTCACGACTAACTCTCTTATCGACTATCCAACGATGGTTCTATTGGTAGGATGAACATCACGATGACAATCGCCACATAACAGGACTTTCACAATATCCCTATTTGCTTGTTGTATAGCATTGAAATTCTTGCGTCTGTTTCTGTTTACTTTACGGGTATGATGTACATGATATTCATCTGCCTTATCGTCCCCGCATTTGTGGCATATTTCACCATGTTTCTGAACTAATCTGATTTTATCACTTGGGGAATAACCGTTGTTCTTCTGCCCAATCATTTGGGCTACTTGTTCTAATCTATCTGAATTATATCTATCCGAGCGGTCTAGTTGCCATACTTTCATGGCAACTTCATTCGGTGTTGTATAGCGATAATCATAGAATTTTCTTAGAACAATTTCTTTGTCCTCAATTGTCTCAAACAACCTCTTTACATTCCGTCCAAATGCATTTATCCTCTTATAATGTTTCTCAATCATTTGAGATATCTTGCATTTGTGTTTTCTTCCATACCAGTGACATAACCTCCAGAAAAGCCATCCATCAAGATGTACTGCAACTTGGCTCCAGCTGTTAGCGATTTTAAAATAATTACTCCAACCACTTATTATGCGATTAACCCGCATGATGACATCGCTAAAAGGGGAGTCATGATGTGTTATGAGGATATCCTTGATTTTCTGTTTAAGTATGTCTGTTTTGGCTTTTGGAATGTCAACTTTCGAGAATTGACTTGAGTATCCGATGCCATTTCGAGATGGAGTTTTGTAGACCTCATAGCCTAGAAAGATAAACCCTTGTGTTGCGTGGGTAATTTTGGTCTTTTCATGGCTCAAGGTTAAAGCGAGTTCTTTGTTAAACCATTCCGTAATTACATCCTTGAATTTCAGACAATCTTCCTTACGATAGTTCCCCATAAGTATTACAAAATCGTCGGCATATCTTACATAACCAAGACTCTTTCGCTTGAGATATTCTTCTTTATCGTAATATTCCATATGTTTGCGTTGCTTCTTATATTCTCTTAACTTATTCACTATTTCTTTTCTCGTTTTTAGGATCACGGGAGTTCCAGCCGTAGGACGATGTTCCCCTATAATTATGTTAAACGGTAACTTATTTTCCTTAATAGCTTTGCTGATTTTGAGCGATTGCTGATGTAGACTCTTATACTCTTTGCTTTTACTAGGGTGCAGCTTTCTTCTTTCGACAAGCCATTCTAACCCTTTTTCTAGTTCTTCAAGAGTGTTGAACGTAGTCTTGAAGTCTTTTTCGCTCAATTCATTCTCTTTCACAATGATAGTAAAAGGGATCTTGTTCTCCTTCAAAGCCTTGGATAGTCTTTGTATCCTTCCGTCGAGATGATTGTACTCAACCGATACTTTTTCCTTCTTTCCATTGGCTCCCATAGTCGTCCTAAAGGTTTCCATATACTTATCAAATTCATGCAAGTATATATTGGCTAATATCGGACTAACAATTCCACCCTGTGGTGTTCCGTCCTTTGTTTCGTACATCGGATATTTTCCATCCTTTGTGAAACCCATTTGGTAACCACTCTTGAGGAATTTGTTAATCAGTTGAATAAATCTCTCATCCGCTATCCTTTTTCTCAGTAATTCCAATAGCCTTCCGTGTTTAATGTTATCAAAACAACCCTTAATATCTCCTTCGATTACCCAATCATATTTGTAAGGGACGATGTTATCAATGGCAGTTTGACAACTATGCTTTGGACGGAACCCATGAGATGTTTCGAGAAATAACGGTTTATAGATAGCTTCCAGAATTAATTTACATGCGGATTGTACGACACGATCACGTAAAGCAGGAATGCCCAATGGTCTTGTACCGCTTTTACCATATCCTTTCGGGATATCGACTCGACGCACAGGAACAGGTTGATAATTTTCATTAGACAATTGCCTTGAGAGTTCCATTATTTCTGCGATCTCAGTCATTCCTTCATCCCAATCCTTTATGGTTATGCCATCGACTCCTGCTGTTTTCGAACCCTTGTTGGGTCGAATTATATCATAGGCGTATGAAAGAAATTCTGCCTTCTTAACGATTTTGTATAACTTATCAAGCCTTAGTTCCTTTTTCTCCCTAGCAACTTTGGATAGATAAGCAATTCGTTCCACGGCATTAAACATGTAGGCTTCGCCTCTCTCTTCCGTAGTTTTCTTTTGCCTATAAATTAGCCTCACGTCCTTCGCCACATCAAGGTTAATGCCCTTAGAACAGGAGCATTGAAGCGTCACCGCACACCTTGAGTCCTATCTCTCGACAGTTGTGATTGGGCTTTCCCCAACCTCTGACTACTACGACGTATCTTTAAAATTCAGTTTTGGAACCTAGGTTCCAGTTTCATCGGATATATCGTCATCCTCCACTCTGAATTAAATGCAGGTTATCTGTTATCGAAGCAACCTTGTTATAGGTGTTCTTTTACGCTTCGACCATAGCACGTATTGAGAGCCTTTAGGTAGTCTTCCAATGATAATGCTATCAGCATTCACGTCCGTTTAGTTGGCGTATGTTCTCATCTACCAAATTAGCCTCCTTTCCGATGAGATATTGTTCACGGCATTCCAACCTTAATCGTAACGATTACCCGTTGTCACTTCTGGAATTTAACAACGAAAAACGGAATGGATGTAACATTGGGTCTTAATTGCTTGGTCAGCTCATCCATAGGTTCGGTTCATCCTCGTCCATCTCGACTTCACAAATGACCTGTTTACCGTATGCTCACACTCCCTGTTGGGATTTAACCTCATACCCCTTCTTCGAGCATCAAATCCCTTCCTTCACCCTCCAAGCTGACCCCATCGCCGTTTATACTCGGTATGGCAGGGACTCTCCTGACCATAGGGGAGGGACTAGGACTAGACTCCGTGCAGTCTAGACACTCAGTATTGGTAGGAATGGAATCCTACTTACTTTCAACGTGCATTGCTATGCAGACATCATCTGCCGCCACCAAAAACCCATTTGTTCACCTTGTTGGTATTCTTTACCTTTGATAGATGGATTTTTCAAAAGCTGTGTATCAAACTGAGCGACTTCTACTGTTATCCTGATTACAGGAAGAATCTGGTGAACGAGTTGCACGACTTTGAGATGGCTGTCTACTTTATGTTGAACAGAAGGGGCAAGCCATCCTTTCGGTTTCTTCCGATTCAAAAAACGTGCCTTACGATAACGGGTGGTACGACTTCTTCGTGATCTTCGAAATTGTAAACGCGTTGCTAGTAATTGTGGAATATCTGTCCGAAGTTGCACGTCCCCTTCAAACAAGACTCGTGTCTCGGTTGTAGCAGAAAGACCGATATGCTTCGTTCCTGCATCCACACCCAACGAAACAGGTTGTCTGTACCCCCTGCTTCCATAGAAGAGTTGAATGGTAAACGGGGTTCGCTTCACTACTTTTGCTTTTTGTTGTTTTAGTAGAATTCTTGCCTTACGTGGCGAACAAGGCATTAACGGCTTGCCCTGTCGATTGATTACGTACACAACCATACTGTGTACCTCCTTTAGGGAGTATGATGCCCCATACCCAAGGTTGGAAAGGCTTGTTCGGTCTACAGCACCGCTCCTCCCCCTTAGAGCTTTTAACCATAGACGACAGTGGCTACAGACTTGGGGAGTATCTGTAGGTGTCGTGACCGTTCCAACGTAGTCTTTAAACTGAGGGTAGTCAACCAGGGCTTTTACAAGCCCCCACTTCAAGCCTCCTTAGAGGCTAAGTGGTGGGTTATTGACTTACACTTATTACGGATACAGATGTAACATACGATTTCCTTAGATAATTTCTAAAGATTATACCAATTACCAAGGCAAAAGAATTTACTCGTAATACTCATAAAACCAGGAACGATATGACTGATATGGATGGCGAATGAATCGCCAAACGCTTGAACCCTCATACGCTTCCTCTAAATCTGTTTCATCTTTGCTTAGTTGATCTTCTTTTTTACGTTTTACTTTCTGTCTTTCTAGAAAGAACATTAGGGTAACTGGTAGCCAAAAAATCATTCCTGATATAAGAAAATAAAAGAAACCACTCAAAGAATTTATGATCATATCCCACTTTTCTTCGATCCGGTCCATCCCTTTCATTTTTGACCAAAGGAAAATAAGAATGTTAATAGCAAACCCTATGAATAAATACATAGCGAGTACACCACAGCCAAAAATAAGTAAAACATCCATGAGCCAGCTACCACCCCCACTATGAGGCGATTATCCTTTCTCTATTCTATCCTGTTAGTTGCTATACGTGAGAGAACCAGGAGGGAAGCAGCAAGCGCCATAATCCCTCCACTGATAAACAAACAGGATATATATAAAATAACTGTACTTGACATCTCTTTTGCCTAACCTTTCCTTATGAGTAATATTGGTGTAAGAAGATCGTGATAACAATCAGAGTAAAAAGATAAATCACTACACTTAGCCCCGAAATCGTTGAGACTTCTTGTTTCCTTTGATTTACTTCCCTTTTATCATTCACTTACTCTCAACGTCCTTTTCATTCATTAGGGTGTCCTTTACCACACGCTCCTCTTCCTTAACTTCTTCGCCATACTCATCTATAAATAACATGCCATCCTTTCGGAATTCCGCTACGTAACGTATCATGCTAACACTATCCTCCCACATCCCTACATGCGAATATCCTAACTCCCAAGCAGTATATAATTCAGGCAGTTGTAATGCTTCTTTAATTTCTTCACTGTCCATTTGGACATCCGAATCCTGCGTTTGAAAAAACAAGCGAAAGCGGAAATTCTGTTCTGCAGCTGGATATAACGTCTCTGAAGATAAAATAAATGTTGTGGTCGTCACTACTGTTAAATAACCAAGAATATGAAGCGCTTCTGCTACAATTTTTTTTACATCTTCCGGCGCATCCTTACTAACCAATTCCTTCGGTAATTCAACAATCACTAACAATTGTTGTGGATCATCTAGTGAACCAAGATACGCCCAATAGGACCAAATCGCACGTAAAAGTTCAGCCGCTTTTTGATAAAGGCTTTCCTCCTTCGGAATAACATAAAGGCTTCCATATTGCTCCGTACGCTTCCATGTTACACAAGAAAGTTCATTTAATCGCTCAATTATCCAATCCTTCGCCTCTCCTTCCTCCATTCTTTCTGCAGCACGTTTGTAACCCATAAGTGGCCCTTCAATATGACTCCGAAAAGCCGCCGGTGGAAGTAAATCTCTACGATGTACCCCCTTAACTTGAGCTAACAATTGCAGATAAGATGTAGAAAAGAAGTTACGGTTATAAATATAGTCACCACGATCTACAAAAGTTTCTGGCGGATCTGGGAATTTTTCTACCCACTCAATTGCTGTGATGTCCATATTCTCTACTTCATCAAAAGATATTTCCTCACTGGTTATCCAAAATACCGCCTGTTTATCTCGATCATGCACCAGACGAGCTAATTCTTTCACCATATCGTGTTTTGGGCTTAGCAAGTTATCCCCTATAATTGCAAGGCGACTATGCTCATCTAGCCACCATGCCCACGCCATTTCCCCACCACCGTTTAAAAAATTACCGACGATGATTGGCTTTTGAATCGTTTCTTCCATACCTTCCCCTCCTAAAACAAAAAAGCACCATTGCAGACAGACGTATCCTGTCTTACAACGGTGCTTCCGTTATTAATTATCGCTATAGAGTTAGAAATCCCAAGTGAATATAGGAAAATTATAGCACTCTAATTATCGTATTTCAAGGAAGTAGAATAGCTATCCTCTCTTCTTCCATATCCTCTCCATACGCCTCTGGATCGCCTCCCGAATTCTCTCTCTTTCCTCCATAATTTCTTCCATGCTTCTTTTTGTAACTGGTTTTGGAATACGATCATAGGGAATGATTTTCTTATCCTTTGCCATTATTTTATCACCCTTTGTAGAAAAGACTGATTATTAACCAGTCTATTCAATACAAAGGAAATCCATACAAAAAGGCAGCCAATGGGCTACCTTATATACAATAAGATTATTTTGAATGCTTGGGGTTTAATAGATGTTTCATTTTGTTCTGGTAGTCAGAAAGTATTTGCTCGCGGTTCTTTTTCCGCCACTCCAATATTTCTTTTTGAGTCTGAAATTCAACCTTTTTTGGTTTATCCATTACTCGATTGACCATCGAACACAACCCCTTTCCATTCATGCCCCTGTAGTAACAAGCACAGTGCATGTATAAGTCGATATACCACTCTTGAATCTATTATATCAGAAATTGTTAATTCAAGCGCTCTTTCTTCACTTCGTTCATCTATATGGAAATTGTATACCCATATCTTGTTGTTGTCCATTACCATTCGATATGAAACGATGACATTACCTGGGTACGGATTATTATAATACGGCTCATTAGACTCACGGGTAATAACCTCTACTGCTGCCCAATCCTTGTAGAATGGATTTGTGGTTGAAATCACTTTTGGACTAGCTCCAGATGTTCCTACGTCCATTATTTTTACTAATACGTCATCTTGTAATTCGTAGATAGTAAAAGCTGAAACAATCATTAGATCAGCCGGCTCAAACATCCCGTTTTTGATTCGATACAGAACCGTATTTGCCTTTCTAATCAAATCGAGAAGGTATGAAATTGTTTTTTCAAGACGCTGTTGGTCATCTAACAAAAACCTTACTATTTCGCTACTTGCAAGCTGTGCTTCTTGTAAATGACACTCCATTTCTTGTTTCTCTGCTCTTATTTCCTCTATCATGTCTTTTAGCAATTGTTTCTCACTATTGAAGTGCTCAATCAAATGCCTGGTAGATTCCTCTTCTTGGTTTTGTAATGTAACAAGAGCTGTTACATAATCATAGAGTCCCGAAAATGAAAAATCCTCGTACAAAAACGCACGAGAAAAACATTCATACTCCTTTTTCCTAAGCAAACGGTACACTTTAATATGGAAATGGGAACTGTCAATTAAACTCATTTTCCAAAAATAATACGGTAAGGTGAAAAGATAACTCATAATAAATATGGAACATCCTACGCCTACAATTCCCCAGGTCCCTAGATAGGCATATGCTCCAGCTGCCCCTCCTAAACCAGATAAAATAGGTAGGGCCGAGATATTAATGTTCTTAAGGTTCCTTACCATCTTTGGAAGCTTTAGCATGTCAGTAAAAGGTTTTACCAACAAGGACCAGATAAAGCCTGAACCTTGTGTTTCCTTAAAGGAAGTACGCATCTTCTCCATCATTGGATCAATTCCATTAGTAAATTGCTTTAGAGAATTATGGTAATTCGTTTTAGAATCCCTATTCATTTTCCTCCCCCTTTAGCCTGGATAATTGAAAATAACGTTCAACACAAGGGCTACATTTTCTTACTCTCCCTGTGCCACTGACCGGTATTTTTGCATAATAAAAAGCCCCATCAGAACAGTGATTTATAGGTCAAATCACTCGTTCCAATGGGACTTGTTTTTACGATAAATAGAACTAACTTTACTTATAAGAAGACGGATTGTTGAGTAGCCGCCTCTTCACTGAATTTCGGCACTATATTGGTTAGCTTTAATGCCTTAAAGACCCTATCCAATGTTTTTAATGTAACGCCCTCGTCTCCAGCTTCGATCAACGAAATTCTAGCTTGTGTGGTTCCTGCTAGTTTCGCCAATTCGCTTTGTGTGTAGCCTAATTGTAAACGTCTTGCTAAGACTAAATCTCCAATCACGACTGAAAAGCTCTCAAGATATTCCTTCACTTCTGGAATCTCTAACGCTTTTTTTTCAAGTTCGGTAAAATCGCTTGTTATCACTGGCTTTTTATTCAACCTTATTCACTCCTTCAAGGTTTATATATTGCTCAGGATGATGTAAGAAACTCATATAAATTTCTTCACTTTCTACAACCAACTTTTCAAATTCACTGGAAGTTGTTTGTTGTTTTATTGTAGCCCGTGTGAACACAAGTACTTTTTGTCCCTCGTACTCATATTCAAAAAAAATCGCTCGAAACGCCCCTGCCCCTCTCCAATTTACTCGAAATTCAAGTAGTGGCTGATGATATTTTAATTCTTTAACTAACCTGATTGTATAAGGTGTGTTCTCCTCAAGCATGGTTGAGAAAAAAAGCTCCCGATTTGCTGGTATCTCATGTCTTTCGATAAATCGAAAACCACGAATGACAAGCATATACAGCTTCTTTCGATCAGGATCTACAATTGTATTAGCCAAATCATTTACTGCCTCTTTTACTTGCTGTATACCGTTTTCGTCTTTTGTAAATTTTATTGTCGGCATCATCATATCGCATACGATATAATTTGTCAAATAATTTACATCGTATATGATATACCTCCCTTACTTAGTTTTTTATATATAAACGCCATATGGCGGAAATAAAAAAAGCCCTCGTCAGAAATGGTATTTTTTTGACATACTGAACCTTTGGTTCATCAAAAAAACACTCATCCCTAACAAGGGCTATTTATTCTAAAAAATAGAAACGTAACCTATCAAGGTAATTTGAAAATAAGTCGATGAATGGAGCCATCTGGCTACGTAAAATCTTCTCTCGCTTGAGGGAAGATAAAAAATGAAAATGAAAAATAAATAGATATCATTAATATATCATATATAGTCTAGATTTACATTTGATTTTCAATTATCTACACTCCTCTTGGTCAAAGTTATCAAGGACTAAATTAAAAGAAATTAAAGAAAATAAAAGGTGATTACATACTATATATGTCTAGCATGTAATCACCTTAATTTTTGGAAGTGAAGTTATATAGCTATCAATTCTCGATAGTTCAACAACATTTCCGTTATTTGTGACTTTTATTTTATATTCTCTCTAGAAATCTATTAAAATGGGGCACTGTAAAATCTATCTTACCATGAGAAGTCGAGTATACAAAACCTTTATGAATTAGTTTTGCACGTATAGGACTAATCTCGGTAACTCCTTTATTTAAATAATTTGCAATCTCAGAAATCTCATATGGTCCCTTGCCAAAAGAGCCCATAGCCTTCATGAATTCTTTTTCTCCATCTGTGGCTCTATCATATCTAACTTTAAAGAATCCTTCATCTAATTTCTGAATGAAAGTATTATACGAATTATTAACAATCTCTAAATCTATAGTATCACTCTTAGTTCTTTCCCAAATAATCCTTCCAAATTCTTGAATAAAATAAGGATAACCTTCTGTTTCAGCTAGAACCTTTGAAATTGCTTCTGGAGTATATTGTTTATTAAATTTACGAGCAGGTTCAACAATAGCTTCTTCATCATGTGGTGGCTTTAAAGAATCAATTTTCACGTAATCAAATAATCGTTCTGCATAGGATTTTGCATCTCCAGCTATCTTAGCTATTTTAGGCAAGCCTGCTCCAAACACAATTATTGGGTAATTTTTTTGTCCAATCCTATGTATGGCTGCAATAAGTGCCTCAAAGTCATCATTTTTCAAGTATTGAACTTCATCAATAAAGATTGCTAAATTCTTTCCTGATTCTTTAGCTGTTCTTCCTAGCTGTAAAAAAAGTTCTGTTAAATCATTCTGAAAATGTCCTGTATCAGCTTTTCCTTCTAGAGCTTCTACATCCAAACCAAATTCGACATCACAGTATGAAATTGTAAATGCTTTTAATAGTGCTAAACCTTTCATAGCAGTTTCTTTTACTTTATGAATTGTACGTAGCTCTACTAAAAATTTCTTTAATATCATGTATATAACTTTTTTAAAATCATCATTTTCCGATATTTCGATATGTTCATAAATAAATCCCAAACTATCAGCGCATTCTTCAATTTCATTTAATAAAACGGTCTTACCTACACCCCTTAATCCGTAATACATATAAGACTGGCTGTGTACCCCTGCTTTTATAGATTGAAGAGTTTTTTCTGCACCTTTTATTAGATTATCTCTACCAGCTAAATAGCTAGGTCTAACTCCTGCTCCTGGTGTATATGGATTAACCATTGAAATCCCCCTTAAAATACAAAATAATCATGTAAATATTGTGCCACCACTTGTTAACTAAGTTCATTTCCATTACATAAATTGTAACTAATACTGTAAAACAGTCTATTATTTTGTATGATTCTCTATAAACTCTCCTGCCTGTATTGGGCTACGAAAAGGAGGAAAAGTGGCTGGGACGAAGCTATTTTTTCTTGTGCATGTCTGTATAGACCACTTTTAATTGTTCACGAAGATCCTTGTTTTCTTCTTTCAATCATAGCAAACTGTAGTTAGGAATTCTTACCTTTGTAGCCAATACCAACTTCTTCTAAAGATGTAGTTTTTTTACCTAGTCCTACTTTAGCAAGCGATTTTAGCTCTTGAAAATACATAACAATATCGTGGAGAGTGAAGGGTATTAGTTTGAACCTGTATCCCTCAGTCTTAATCCAGCTTGTCGCTTGATTAAATACAACATTATCTGCACCTTCTTTTTGTTTTTGGCTCCAATATCGATTGAGCTCCTTTGTTAATGTATGAGTGCTTTTTTTATCAAGATCAGCAAATAGTTTTGGTTTTGATTTAACTAAGGCTGGGTGTGTATATATATCACGGTACAATGTTTTTAGTTTACTCTCTTGACTTTGTATTTTCTTTTCCAATTCCGTACTGTTTCCTACTGTCTGAGAAAACCAGATATAATAGTTACGACGTAACTCCCTCTCCATTTTTTGTGCATCGTTCTGCAACTTTCTAAGATGGTTGCATGGGGCTAGTGAAAGGTCTTCTATAGCATTGAACTTTGAAATACCTTGTATAGTTTTTTTTCTTTTTCTTTTTCTCTTTCTCTTTATCTCCTGTTTATTTTGCTTTTGTTCGTATATAGGTAATTTATAGTTGAACTCCTGATTATAAAGATCAGATTCAACAATCTTACCCTTGAACATGTCTACAAATACAAAGCTTTTAATAGAGCTGGAGACTAGCTCATTAACAATTTTATCAGCTGCTTTGATTGTAATAATTAACTTTAAAATTCTTGATTCTTGTGATAAATATTCGTCTATGTATATCATTTTTCTTGGCTCAGTAGACAAAATAAGGGCAATAGGAATATTATAGCCGCAAAAAAACAAAGAAATATGCCTGTTTTCTACTAATTTTCGAAGGTTAGGGAAGGAAAAAAATAAATTTTGTTCTGTTAAATTATAAAAATTTCTTGTAAGTACATTCCGATAACCTCTTAAAATAGCTTTATCTCTATAAATAACATTTGCGAAGTTCTTTGTTTCTATATGAGTTGCCCTTATGAAGGGTGGTAACAATTCATGAATAATAGTTGCTACTGTGTCTTTGTCAGGGACCGCTGTTACCTCATTAGTATGAAATATAGCTTTGTCCTTTCTTTTTTTGTATAGTTCATCATAGCTCTGTATAGTACTTTTAATTTTATCAATACACAATCGAACATCTTTTTTTATTTGGCTTCCAGTAAATCGTAGTACGTCATCAAACCCCTGATGTAAGGCCCATATATCACGAGTAGTATCATGAACACGTTGTTCATCAGTTGAGTGGTATGCCTTACCATCACATTCTACAACAACTTTACTGTGCTTTCCGTAAACTACAAAGTCAAAAATATATTTATGGAACCATCGTTTTGAGCCATTTTTTTCATAAACCGCATATTGTGAATCATAATCAATTGCATTTTCCTTCAAAGCTTTCTCCATAATCTTCTCAATCGGCGAATCCAAATCAATAATCTGCATGTATTCTCCTCCCTTCCTTTTAAACGAAATTTTATAATTATGATTCAGATCGATGAATACGAAGAACTTTACCAAGAAATCCCTAATTTTATAAGAAACACCGCATCTCAGCAACTAAACGAGAGCGGTGTTTCCACCAAACGATCACATCCAAATGCTATACCTTTACTGGTATCCAGAATAGATTTGAGCAGCCAATGACAATGAATTAGCGTTGATACGTCCTATTACTTAACAAATCACTTTCTTTGTCCCCTACAAACTTAAAGAATGTTGTTTCGTCATAATAATTTGGAGCATCATTAATGTATAACCCACCTAAACGTTTATTATCATGCAGCCTTTCACTCTTAGGCAAATACTTTAGACTACCTTTATCAACATGACTATCAACAAAAAAATGTGTAGCATTTAACTTTTGAATATCGGCCTCCAAGTTGTTTGTAACATAAGCCACTGAAAAATTGCCTTCTTTATGTGCCCGATACACTTTTCCTTGTTCTACCATATCCTCTGGATAACCAAAAAACCAAAAACGGATATGGCTATCCTGTCCAAAGCGTCTCATGAAGTAATGCATAATAAGCTTACTTTTTACATTAAGATTTTTACTAGCATGAGCTGCTTCAAAATAAACAAATGGATTTGAAAAATCAATTGTAGTTTCTTTCAAAAATATTGAAAGATCATTGTCTCTTAGTTGATTTTTCATTAGATGCAATACATAATAAGCATCTTGCTCATCCTTATTGTCTGCATTTGTGCTTTTGTATGACTTAACTGCCGTATCAATTAATTTTTCAAGGGTCAACTGTGACAAGGAGGTAGATTCATCTTTAAGGGCCTGATATAAAGCGTTCCGGACATACACCATCACACTGGAGGATTTTTCAGACCATGCCTCCTGGATAAGGGTATCTATATTACTTGTAAAGGAATAATATGACGAATCATCTATCCCATCAAAAAGATTAAGAAAATGCTGTTTTTCATACGGGTTTCTAAAGAACTCAACTACTTCCCCATTGATTTTTTCTACAAAAGTTCTCATTTTATAATGCCTATCGAAAATAACGTTCTTTGTTCCATTTAGCATAGTATCCCGTAGCATAATTTGTTTGGCCAATTGATACTCTTTTGACTCCTCAATAATAACCATATTGTTAGAACCATCTGCTTCGTGCAAATCAAGAAAGAAATGCTCCCTCGTATGAATATTACTTACAAAAGGAATCTGCCGTTTGTTAAAAGATTTGTGTATTTCGGGAGAAATTTTTGACGGTTCAAAATTAAAACCGACGATATCATACGGATCGTAAGTGACTGTATTCTGGACTTTTCTTGAGTCAGGGAGGTCAAATACATTCATCATTCCCCAATATATTGCTCCCTTTTCCTTCTTTGTGGCTTCGTTATATTCGATACCTTTTAATTGAAGTTGAGATATCATACTTTGCATATATGAATCATTGATGTCGTCGTCATGTAGTTTACCAATCACTGTAACCGTTCGCGCTACTTCGTAATCGTTTCCATCTTCTCTTAAAATCCTTTCCAAAAGAGGTTGCAAGCCTTGTTGTGGAGTGTCTGATATACTAATAAGTACAGATTGTATAATTGGATTACTTGCAAACGAGTAGATCTCTTTCAGAAGCTCAAACATATCTAATCTTTCATCAATGTAATCAGGGAGATTTTCCTGATTATACGTTAAATAGAAATAAGTGGAGTTTACATCTAACTTGTAATCATTCAAGTACTTGTCTTTGAAGTCAGCCAGATCAATTAGGCAATCTGTATTAAACGAACTAATCTCTCTATCTGGAAAATAAGCGTATGTCTCCTGCTTGTTAACACTCCCATTTATAGCTAAAGAATCTATAGACTCTTCTAAAGCCTCTTTTATATGATTTAATTCTGGAAACTTATTAAATTCAAACATATCGACAGGGTATCTACGGTTAAGAAATAAGAGATAGCCATTTTCGGCCTCTACTATTGCTTTTCCAATTTCTCTTTTTAATGAAGAACAGTGAACAAATCGATCGTTCAAACTTACTACTCGGCTCATCATTGTTGATACCTCTCTTTCATTTTTCATGTTATTAGACCTATTATATCTCAATTATTAGGATAATAGTAATATTATTCCTGTAATAGAGAAAATTAAAAGAGGGAGCGATTTATGATCGCTCCCTCTTTTTCATTTTACCGATCCACCATCTCGATTAAGAAGTTGTCATAAACATCTCCTAAAACCTTTACTGATTTTACGGTCTCTACTGTTTTTCCGCCCTTATATGCTGTAAATCGAATGACATAGTCTCCATCTTTCGTAGGCAGCGGAATAATCACGCTCTTTTCCCAATCGTTTTTCTTTTCACCTATTGGATTCTTATTCTCTAGTTGAATTGTTTCGTTTAAATCATCAAAGTCTCCGTCTCGATTCCAGTCCACTCTGGCTATCACTTTTTCAGCTCGACCAGAAGTTTCGGAAGTGAGCGTAATGGCAGCGCCCGATTTCTGAACCGGTGGTTTTACCCAAGCTTCGATTTTGAGCGGATCTTCTACCACTAACGTCTGAACCTGATAGTCAGACCATACTGCAGGGGACGTTCCATTTGGCGACGTATCCTTCACCCGATATTTCACAGTATAGCTTCCTACTCCTTCATTCGGGAAGGAAGAGTTCTCAAAAACGCTAATAAATTTATGGGTCATATCCATGCTTGCACCCGAAGCTTTTGAATAGATTCCTGTAAATTGTTTCGTTACATTGGTTTCATTCTGTGTAATGATTAAATCGTACGCTTGCAAGTTCTTTCCTTCAGGATCGGTCGATTTATCCACCCAAGTCACAGGCTCATCAGCAGGAACAGGATTCGGGCTAATCACAAGGTTTGCGATTGGCTTTTCATTTCCTTTTACAACTGTAACCGTTTGTTCATACCAATCTGACCAAAGTGGAGTCAAACTGGAAATCACAGGTTGGTCTTTTACCCGCAATTGAATCTTATATACACCTATACCCATACGACCAATATCGGTAGGTTGTCCAGGTATCCAGGCGCCACCATCTTTTGAATAACGCCATTCTCTTGCCACAATCGGATCTTTATCAGGATCATACGATGTATCATTGTATGTTTCCTTTACATCCTCTGGAAGTGGGTTTGGTGTAACTGTAAAGCGAGCCACAGGCGGCCGGTTTGTCTGAATGACCTCGATAACTTGGGAGAATGGTGTAGACACCGCACCAAAAGAATCTGTTACCGTCAGCTCTATCCTGTATTTTCCTATACTCGGGAACGAACTAGGTGGGTTAGAGCCATAATTTATCCAGGTTTCATCTGAAAGGCGTTGAACCCTCCATTGGCGATCCGTGATGTAATCTCCAGGATTCGGATCATACGACATATCCTTATAGGTGACCGTCTTACCTACTTCAACCGGGTTTGGCGTTACCGTAAAGTTTGCTACAGGCGGTAGATTACCATTCAGGCTAATAACCTGAATCATCGGGTCAGACCATTCCCCTTCTTTATCTTTGACACGAAGGTAAACTGAATACACATGTCCGCCATAAAGCGTGCTAGGTGTACCATTTTGCCATGTACCTAAGCCGTCCTTCCATTTCCATTGCCTTTCTACAATACCCTTGTCTGCATCATACTGGTGATCCAAGTCGTAGGAAACATCCTCATATGTGGCACTGTAATCTACTGCATTCAATTTTTGCGTATTCATTGTAAACTGGGCAATCGGTCTTCGGTGAACGTACAAATGATATGGCTCTTCTGGTTCTACTGACCATAGACGATAATTATCAAATCGGTCATCATTTAACGGATTGTCGCGTATCTGGAACTTGATATCAAACAAACCTACTTTATTAAATCGACGAATAGGTGCGGATTGTGGTTGCTGATGGAATTCAGCGAGTCCCAAACTGTTTTGGAAATAGTTCGGGTCATGATTGTACATCCATTTCTGAGCGTACTGTGGATCGTCTTCCACGTCATCATACGTATAATCGTACTCTACTTCCTCTCCTAGCAACACATATCCCTCTAGACCGCTTTGTTCCCTGTTTACCTTACTCAAGATGTAGTCGGCATACGCAGAAAGCGCAGCGTCTATATTAGAGTTATTGATAAACGTACCATTATCATTGTTTTGTGAAATAACTCTTTGTGCCTGTGATTGGTTTTGTGAAGTTCCAAGCACGCTATAATCTAAGTTACCTTCAAGTAAGCGCGATAATATAAGGGAAGACTTCACCGGATCATTTAATTCAGCAATCACCTTATCTGAAAGGGTCGCAACGAACCGTAATGAACCATCACGCCACTCTGGATCCTTCAGCACTTCATCTAATGATTTCCCCGTCACGGTCTGCATTTTGATATTACTAAATGTAACCTGAGTTAACTCGCTACAACCATGTGAAGAATGGCTTGCCATTGGACCAAATCCATTTCCTAACTCTTCAGGCAGAGGGAATCCATCTATAATTTTTTCACCATTATCCCATGCATCTATTTGAGTAGGTGTTACCTCGATGTGAAACCGATGAAATTTCCCTGTCTTCGGAAAAGTAGCCAGCATAGGAAAATTACTTACATCTCCTAAACTTCCGGAACGAAACGCATTTACATCCACATCTTTAATTTTGTAAAGCCGTATCGTGGTTTCTGCAAAAAGGACTGCATAACCTTTCAACTTGCCATCTTCAATACTTGCGTTAAATAAATAGCCTGCTCCCTCCAATGAATGGTAACTAGACAGGTTTTCATCTACATCAAAATCGAATGTTTTCTTGCTCGGAATGTCATTTGGCATAAACAGAAAGTCTTTACGGTTAGCAGCATCATACCCAAAGAAAGTAATGCTTCTGCCATTTGTAACGATATGGTTTGTCGTCGGACTTCCATTTGAAGTAGAGCCTTGATATGCAGTATCTAAATTGTAGTGGCTATACTCCTGCCAATTAAACTTGTCTTGCACACTTAACTGGCTTGTCGATAAGGAACTAATTTTAGAATCAACACCCTTTTCAGCCAGTTTTGTTTCAATTTGTTGTGTGATTTTTGTCGGTAAATCGGCTACTTTTGCGGAATCCACATTCGCTACCGTAAAAATTACATCAACTTTTTTCTTGCTCCTTGGTTTAAAATCACCAAATGGCCTTAAGTTGATGACTTCTACTACTTTCTCTTCCAACGGAGTGGTACTGGTATCATCCCACCGTAAATCCTCTGGCCCGATAAACTCTGGGATAGTCGGTTGACCAAAGCTTTCTTCTACATACAGCTCGAATTGATACTTCCCTACCTTATCCGTATAAAGAACGGGACTAGGATTATTACCGCTATCCAATATCACCCATTTCTCATCTTCAAAGTTCCCGTCGTTATTGCTGTCATATCGATATTTCCAAATACGCTTCGAGATGATGTCATTATCAGGGGACACGGTTTTGTCCTCCAGACGGATTTCAGCCTGCCGGCCGTTTAAGGCATCCCGAATTTGGGCCTTCCCTACATAAAACTCAGCGTTTGGTTTTAAATCCGGATAAATAATAATCGGGAATTCAAACCATTCTGATGTATGCCCTGCTGCATTCGTTACTTTTAGCCGTACAACATAATCACCAGCTTCTTTAAACAATACAGTTCGCGTCTTTTTATCCGGTGAATTTACAACCTTAATCTTATCTGGAGATACTCCAGCTGGCGGGATAAACTCCCAATTATTTAAATCCCAGTTGATCGGATATCGTTTTGACGTCGAACTTGAGGAAGAATCGAATACCACTTTCCGGTTTTGCTTTGGATAGCTGTCCTCCCCTAAATCAATATGTGCAATAGGAATCGCCGGTTTTACCAAGATCGTTTTCGTGGCCGGCTCTTCCGATTCCTTGCCCTGATCATCTTCAGCAACTAACGTTATCGTATATTTTCCGGGTTTATCAAAGTACACTCTGTTATCATCACCAGACAAGGTATGAGGCTTCCCAGTTTCGGAATTTTTCATAGTCCCATCTTCTGGCGACAACCCCCATGTTACCTTCACTACTTCACCATCTGGATCATACGAGTTATTTCGAATGTTGATATCGTCGCCTTGCACCACTTCATCAGGCGCACCAATCTTGGCAACCGGTGGTCGATTTCTAACCGTAATATCTCGATCGTAGGTATCGGTAGCACCCCGATCATCGGTTACGGTAAGTTCAACGTTGTATTCTCCTTCTTCCTCAAATGTAATGGTTCCCCCTGTACTTCCCAGATCGTCGCTTACTCCATCTGTAGGAGAAATACTCCAGCTCCAATCGACCACCTCGCCATCCGGGTCATAAGAAGAGTCGATAACGTTCACCGTACCTCCTTGTTTGACACTGCTAGGCATCTGAAATTTAGCTACAGGAGGTTTATTCTCCGGCTCTGGCGGTTTAGGATCTGGTTTAGATGGCGGCGGTCCATCACCAATATAAATGGTGTGGGTTACAGCATCTGAACGTCCTTTTGAATCTGTTACTTTAAGTGTAATATCAAATGAACCTTCTTCTAGAAACTCAAGACGGTTTAAGCCGCTTCCTCCAAGTACCCCGTTCTTTCTAGGCATCGGTTCGATTTTCCAATCCCACGTTTTAATCGGAGCATCTCCGGCTTTCGAATGCTCTTTAATATACACGTCAGTTTTTACCTTTGCACTAGCTGGCAGGTCAAAAATAGCTTGCGGGCCATTTGTTGAGCCGCCACCGCCGCCTCCAGGAGCTGGTGGTGGTGGTCCACCCACACCAATGGTCAATCGCTCGGTTGTCTTCCTACCAACCCCATCCTCAACAGTAATGACGTATGTGTAATTGCCGGAATTACTTAACTTTACTGACTGATCTGGTGTCGTAAATCTGGCCACATACTCAGATCCCATGTTGGGGTAATCAATGGTATTCGAGTAGTTTAATCCAGGTCCAGTCATTGTGATCTTCAAGCGTCGATTAGAATAGCTATTTGATTCACCATAACCATGGATTTGAACCGTATCACCGACCTTGAAGGTTTTAGAACCATTTTTTGTATTAATACTGGCTTTGGGCGGATCAGACGTGACAAATACATCTGTCCCACTCGACCAATCATCGCCTCGTGCACCACTCAAAGTGGCAATTTCGGAGAGGCTGTAGAGATTGGCCTTTTGTTGACCATTAAAGACCAAATTTGAACGCTTTGAATTTATGTTTTGAGATACATAACTATAGTTTCCCTTGAACACATTAACCCAGTCGCGCAAGTTGCTTATGTCCGTTTTTGGCCAACCTTTGAAGCCTCCTCCATTATTTTTCTGTAGATTTACATCTTTTCCCACTGTTCGTCCGTCTACTTTTACATCCCAAATATAAAATTTGTACCTTCCGGCATCATATCCGTTCAAATCAACTGCTGCGCCATCTGAGATTCCATAATTAGTCTGCGATAGACTAGCTTCTGCTAATTTCGGACTTAAGAAGGGATCAATAACAGAACAAAACAGCACAACAAAACATAAAAACAACCTATTGAATTTAGCCCACAACACTACTTAACCCCTTCCTTTGAAATTCATCTTCACCAACAATATCAATCAACCCCTTTGTAAAAAAATAGAGTTAACCTGAATAAAATGGCAAAAAAAACGCACCGCCCCCTTAAAAAGGAGCGGTGCTTCCGCGATAGCCGTTCTTATTCAGTTACACCTATTCTATCAAATTCAAAAATTTATTCAATATATTATTTACCTAGTTTGTTGGTGATTCCGAATATCACAGACACCGCTTCCGCCCTTGTAGTATAACCATTTCCGCGGAAAGTGCCGTCTGGATCCCCTTTCAAAATCCCTTCATTGGAAGCGACTTGAATATACCTTACCCAGTTTTTGTCTAGGGCCTTCGTGTCGGTAAATGGAGCAGAAGGATTTGCGATACTTAAAGCTTTTTGTTCCATCCCTAGCGCTCGAACCGTCAATACTGCAATTTCATTCCGTGTTATGGCCGAATCAGGATGGTACTGATTATTAGCTGCATCGCTTTGCTTTAGCAGTCCTTTGTCTAGTGCGGCTGCAATGGAACCTGCGGCCCAACCAGATACATCTTTAAATACAGGTTTATTTTCAGATTTCTTATAACCAAGTGCTTTCGTCAAAATTGTAATGAACTCAGCACGAGAAATCGAGTTGTTTGGACGGAAAGTTCCGTCTGGATAGCCACCAACAAGACCCTTTTTTACTGCCTGCACAATTTGATCTCTTGCCCAGTGGTTAGAAATGTCTGACAGATTTCCTGTTTGGGCTAATTGTTCTTGTTGATTTTGTTGTTCTTTCCTTATCTCTTTTTCCACTTCTTTTTGCGCTTCCAAGGCCTCTTTATAAGCCTCAAATTGCATAGTGTCTTTATTAATTACACCTAATTTCTTTGACTTATCATCCCATGTATAGGCTAAGCCGTACAACCTCCCTAGATCAATATCTTCTACAGATACATCAAAATTATTAATCTCACCTTTTTTAATTTTTTCACTAACTGCTACTCCCCCATGCAAATCATGTAGGCTTACTCCATTTAAAGTAACATAAATATAATTTTTCCCCTCTACCTTTGGAAGTTTGATTTCCAATGTTCCTTGCTTTAGTTTATCCATATCCGGTTTAGCTTGCTCTACCATTTTTTTACCGAATTCACGCATTTCTTTGGTTACGTTCGGTTGGAAGAATTTCAAAGCTTCCTCCACTGTCGGTTCTGATACAGCAAACACTGGTTTTACCATTTGTGGAATAGCAACGCCTGTAGCAAAAAGGCTTGCTGCTAAAGTTACAGCTACAATTTTCTTATTCATACTATACACCTTCCCCCTCAGTTAATTTATCTCTTAACCATATTTTACTATGACCAATGCATCATAGCAAAAAATCGACTAAGATTTTTAGCAATTTACATGAACATCATCTATGCAATAATTACGAAACAATTTGCCTCCTCTCTTCGTTGGATTCAAACGGCAAAAAAAACGTACCGCCCCCTTAAAAAAGGAGCGGTACTTCCGCAATAGCCGTTCTTATTCAGTTATACCTATTCTATCAAAATGAAAGCTTCGGTCAATATAAAAAGTTTAATCGAAATAACAAAAATAAGATTTGAAGTCCCAGTATATAATTTTTTACCTTTTTTCTTTTTGAATTATATACTTATCCCCTAGACCTTCTTTTTCCCTTTTTACTTTTTTTAATCTCCGCCCTAATCAATTTCTCTCTTTTATTCCAGCTGACCAAAAACATATCATCATCTATATTTTGACTACTTTTCTCCAACAACTTACTTATTTTTCTATGTTCTAATAACTGCATACGTAAGGCAGCTAAACGGCTAGAATGCTGTTCCTTATTCTTCCCCATAATCAATATGTCTCCCTCTACATTTTTCTTGTCTGCTCCTTCTATGTGCGTCATCGATGTTAGATATTTTCTTCTTTTACTGTAATAGGGAACAGGAGAGTACGCAAAAAATGAAAGGTACTTTTTCAAACAAAAAGCCGCCCCCTTTGAAAAAGGAGCGGCACTTCTGCATTAACTAATTTATTGAAATTATAGGTGAAATAAATATAACCTAATTACTTTTCTACTAAAGGAGCGCTATCAAAATTATCTTCATTACTTTGCTTCTCCGGTAGATAAATAACCTTTTCTATATACATACGATTAAGTAAAACTTCTGCTTTTTCATACTTACTATTGTCTAATACCTCAACAATATAATCCCCTTTTGGCGTAATAGACAATAATTTCACTAGAAGACGTTCACTACTCGTTAGGTGTATAAGTAAGGTATAGCTTTTAATTTTTGTCTTAATAAAGTCTGCAATCATCTTGTACAAAGCATATGAGCACATATATTCTAGAAAAATACTTATCAAAACAACAAATATATAACTTATATCAAAATTGGATATCGCCTCGTATATAATATAAACAGTAATAGTAATAAACCAGTTATTAAGAAAGCATACAAGAATTAATCCAGTTTTATAGCTAGGCTTAGGCTTAGACTTAGGTTTTTCTATCTTAACCAGGATTATTCCTATTACCGTAAGTATTACCAATTCAAAAAAGAGAAGTGTATAAATCATTGAATGTAAATAATAATTTAAGCTTAACGAAATCGATATCAATAATATGTAAATGAAGGAAAAAACAGTTATACTACTTAGTTTCCTCTGTAATCTATATCTATTTTCGATTTTTTCTATTTGATTAATATTTAAATCTAATAGGCTAACTATCTTAGGTATAAGAGATGTCAAACCTGTCAATGGACTAGACATTTTTATACTCCTCTTTCATCCACTTTAAATGTTCATTTACAGCATTAATAACCTGTGTATTTTTTACACCATGAATCTTTATGAAATAGATCAATGAACTTCCTTTTGTATCATTTAAAGAATGGAGAATTCGACTCCGGATCATTTTTTGAACGTTAATATCCTCTTCTCCTATCCTATCTTTGTTTTCAGTACGTAGCAAAATAGAATATACTGAGTTAATCATTTGATTAGTTAAGACTCTATTTTTTAATATAAACAATTTATTATTCTCAATCGAAAGCGTTAACCTATAATCAATATAGTTAGAAATTATCTCATAAGTTCGCTTATCTAAATCAATCCATTCAGTTAGTAACTTATTTTCATTGTATTTTAAGTTTCTAATTCTTTTATTATCCAAATCAACATCGTCTATTTCTATTGCAATCAGCTCTTTTTGTTCTAGACCAAGATAAGATAAACTCCAAAGAGCAGCTCCCACAATTTTATATTCCCTATCCAGACGATCAGTTCTATGTATAAATCTGAATTTTACGTTGCTTCCAAGGATAAAGTCAATTTGACTTTCAGATAAAAAATCTACTTGCTCTATTTTCCCCCTTGCTTCTCTGAATTTTTTTAGTTCTTCTTTCATTTCATAGTATTCTATTTTGCTAATACGCTTTGTTTCCAAAAGAAATCCTAGAAAATTCACCAAAGCTGCATTAGCTGTTCCTGAACGTCTTTTTTTATGGAAAATTTTGATTATATCACTTTGAAAAAAACTATTTATGTTATCATTTTGAGCTTTTTGTAGAACTAAACTTAAAAAAACATCGATATCCCTCATATAAATTTCATGTGAACTAATTTTTTTTTCTAAATAAGATTTAAAGGTACTTTTCAGTACCCCTAAATTCTTTTTGTTTATAAAAATCCTTTCGTCATTCATTCGTGTCTAACTCCTATTATTTTTTAAAACCTCGAATCAAACAACAATAAGAACACATAAAAAGTATTACTAATTCCAACGAAAAAAAGGATATATCGACCGGCCACACTCTTAATTCGTCTACATATGAATAGGCAAACGGTCGCCATCACAGCAGTAAGAAGAATTTGAATAGGCTTAAATTCAAACAGTAACCCTGGTACGATTATCAATGTAAACCACTTTGGTAACAAGTATTCAACGACAAGAACAAAAATGATAATAGCTAAACAACCTGCTCCTGTATTGGAATTTCCCTGTTGTGCTTCTCGACCTCCTAACCAGTAACCTAACGACAACCAATAGAACCAATTCACCTAAACACCACACCTTTTTATCTAAGACTATAGTTCCATTGTATCTTAAATCCTAAAATTGGTACAGATTTCTATTTAGAAACATAACAAAATTCTAAAAACAGAAATACCGCTCTCTTTTTAAGAAGAGCGGCAACATAAGAATATGCATTAGTATTAAAACATTAACCCACTTCTATATAGTTTTCTTTAATTACAAAAACAAATTAGGTGTAAAGTTTTGTCAGGTGATTTCTGAGAGAGGCTTCTAACTCGTTAAGTAACTTCTCTTGCAAAATAAGGTATCCGTTTTCTACAAACATAGGTAAAGCACCATTTAAATCTTCTTCCTCTATAAGTTAAAAAAACACACAAAAGATACCAACCATTTTTTATATTAAAGGAGAGTGCCTTACTCGTCGATGTACTGAAACTAAGAGATAAGCCTTTTCATGTTGCAAAAAGGGGGACCATATAAAAGAATAATACATTTTATGGATGAAAATTCTCTATCTATGTTAAAATACCTAAGATAAATATACTAGAAAAAATAGGGAGAGATTTTATGAAGACCATGCCACAACAGCGACAGGAGATTCAACAGACAACTACATCGAATAACAGCAATACTGTAGTTTGTCGAAAATGTAGGTCTACTCAAGTAGTAGCGAATAAGCGAGGATATAGTTTTCTAAGAATGTTCTTATGGTTAGGTATTATGTTAGGTGGAACAGTCGTTTTTTTTATGATAGGAGAATTTCTGGCATCTATAAAAAAGGTTGATATGATTACCGGTATACCAGAAATCATGTTCTTATTATGGTTCTTCTCTGTCCCTGTGGCAATTATAGCGGGTTTTGTAGGAAGAAATGCAATTGTAAACGGTTGTATGAATTGCGGACATAAGTGGATGCCTGTAAAAAAGAAGTAGTATCTTCAAATTCGTGACGAATTGTAAAGAAAGTGGTATAATATCAATAAATATTCTGCATAATAAAAAGGACCGCCTGGTGCGTCAACACCAAGCGGTATGTACAGTAGACGTTCCCCCAAGGGGACGGCTCATAAGCTACTTTAGGGAATAGACCTCCTTCGCTTGTCACGGCTCAAGGGAGGTCTATTTTTCTTTCTTAATGACAGCAATAGCAGTAAACACTGCGATGAATATAGTAGCAACAAGCATGCCGCATCCAATCATCAGAGAAATCGCTTCATATACTGTCACATCCTCACCCCCTTTCCGGGGACGAGCCGACCTGCCCTTGAGAGAGCCATATCCACTTGTACAAGGAAGATTATAGCATAATTATAAGCAACAAACGAATACTCGTTCTATTCCTTTACCCCATAAAGAAACGTAACTTCCTACTTACCGTAGCCTAATAATCCTTTCCATACACCATGGATTTTTGTTTCTAACTGACTTATTACTCCATTCCACTGATCTTTTAAAACAGATTCCTTCTGTCCAAGTTTGATATCTTCTTTTTTTAACATGCCTAAGGATGCTTTTTTAGACTCTTCTTTCTTTACATCAGCTTTTTTTCGCTTTTTTCATTTTTAATTTGAAAATTCGTTGATAAATCATCAATACGCTTACTGTCGATTATTTGAAATGCCTTCAGTTCCGGTAACCACGTTTCTGTTTTCTGTGAGATTATCGTTCCATTCATATTGGTTACTGTTATTCGAAATTCATTCTTAACGGAAGGTTCAAACCTAATATCACGAATATCTTCAGCTAAACCAGAATAGACTTTTTCTCCATTCAACTTTATAAGATACTGAAATGTTTTTGTAGGTAAGTATTTTGTTTGAAGAGAATAAATTCCCTGTAATGACTTTTCTCGTTCTACATATGTTGAAATTATTTGTTGATACTGCCTTTTTATCTCCTCATTGTTTAATTCAGAATCCTTCATAGAACCTTGTGAATGTTCATGTGCACTATTACTTTTAACTGCTGAATTAGTAGCAGCATGTACACCCTGGGATACAGTTAATAGGCATAGTGTTGCAATGCATAAACCATTTAGCATCTTTTTCAATAAATTCGACCCCTTTACAAATCATCTTCTAAATCTGTAACCCGACTAACTTCAGCTTGATAATAGTCTCCAAACAACGGTTGAAAGTATAATTTAATCGGCACTTTAATCTTTGAATAAACAGACACTTTATCTATTTCATAGCCATCAGAATTTACAAGGGGTACGTCGTCTTCCAAGTACACCTCAAATCGCTCAATTTGTACCGGTCCCCCCACATCACTCTTTGCTGGATTTACTGGTGTAAGGGTACCAGGATTAAGCATCATATTCTCACAAAGTTTTTCCTCATATTTTGCTAATGCTCGATTATATCCATCGCTTTCCCCTTCTCCATCGCCATGAAATTGGTAGATACCATAAGCCATCTTATCCATATTAAGCACCGCATAAGTGGAACCATTGGCAAAGTCCATATCATTTTGTATTCTGGCCTTCGCAATATATACATGCCCAACTTCTACAAGAAAAAACATAAGCGTAAGAAGAAACGAGAGAACAACAAATCCAATTAAGGCAGCTCCGCTGGCACGTTGGTCTTTATGAAACTTGGTAAGATAATTAATCTTTATGATAGACACGGCTCACCGAACTCCTTGTTGATTCCATGACGGGATGATCCACCACTTTCTCATAGTTAAAATGGTTAAATTCATATCGTTCATAGTCATCTGTATATTTAATGGTTAGATTAATAGTGTCACCCCATTGAACCGGTTTCGGCGTATCACTATATACTTCCACCTTAGATTCATCAAAGCCAAATATGTTCAACTTATCCCGAATCATGTCTCCAATGTTGTCAGAGTATCCCCCTTCCTGTTCCATTTGTAAAAGGGCAATACGATTTACATTTTCTAGAGCAAATTTCTTCATTTCAAATGATACTGGCGACCACATGTTAATCACAACAAGCATGATAATAAACATTACACCGAGAAACCCTATTGCTTCACCACTTGCTCGATTATCCTGAAGAAAGCTATTTTTAGGCTTACTCCTCCTATCTTTTAAAATAGCGGCCAATAATTCTGGCATAGCACACCTCCTAAAATTGCAACTGCATACGGTACCGATGGCGACCAGGAACGTGTTTTTATCATGTAAAATGCGAACAATGGTAGCGCGGTAAGTAGACTGTAGTAGAATACTGAAAATGTCCACGAAAGGCTGGTGCAGACAGAAAGTGCAATAAAAAACTTTAAGTCCCCTCCACCGAATACACTAAAGCGAAAGAGCACTAAACTTATTACATATGTAACAACTAGAGAGATGACAATGGAAAGAAAGTTGCCCTGGATAAGCTGATATAGAACGCCATACGATAAAAAAATTACGATCAGACGATTACTGATCTCCCGTTTTAAAATGTCCGTGACAACAGCCCATAAAGTAAAAGAAAGAATCACAAGCAAGTGGATTGTTTCCATAAATTATTAAGAAGTCCAGAGATACAATGTATCTCCGGACTGCTGTGCCTCCTACTTTATTGTTGAGTTGAGCTTAGATGTTAAGCTACCAAAAATATTGGATACCGCTTGCCCCAAGCCCTCCAAATTACTGAAGATTGCAAGAGCAACGAGAGCGACAATCGCAACTGTCTCAATAGACGGTGTACCCTTTTTGTTCTCTTTGAAATTAGAGGCCAGTACCAGCATCATGGCAGCGAAGCCCATCATTTTTTTACGAGTTTGTTGGATTGAATTTGTAAACATAAGAATAACTCCCTCTTCCTTGTTTTATTTCTTAACTTAATTTATATCCAGCTCTATCAGCTTTTAATTGCTGAGTTAAGCTTAGACGTTAAGCTACCAAAGATATTTGATACTGCTTGTCCTAGACCTTCCAGGTTCCCGAAAATGGCAAGTGCTACAAGCGCAACGATAGCTACTGTCTCAATAGATGGTGTACCTTTTTTATTTGCTTTAAACTCTTGTGTCAGCGCATAGGATTTAGCGTATAAAACCATCATGTTTTGTTGAACTTTAATTTGAGCAGCTTTTAACACAGATATATTCCCTCTTCCTTGTTTAGTTTTTAAAAATTTATATCAAGCTTACCCAGTTTGACTAAAAGCTGAGTTAAGCGTTGATGTTAAACTTCGAAACATATAATAGGACGGCAAATGATAGACCCTACATCTAATAAAAATTGCCCTTGTTTACCCATTATTTAAAGAAGCCATTGTCCATAATAGACAAGATCATCGGAACAGCAACTAGCAGGAAAATAGCTGCTACCATCGCTACAGTTGTCAGCGGCAGAAAGTTAGAGCGATTTTTAAGGCTTTTTACTGATAAAAATGTTTCTTTCTTTTTTAATATTTCTGCCTGTTTTTCAAGGATCGTTCTCATTTTTCCTGATTGCTCAGACTGAACCATCGCCATTGCCATGTTATCCACTTCTTCCATACCAATACGTTCACAAAACTTCGGCATACAATTCGACAAGTTACCATCTACGTTATACTGTGCACTCAATAGCTTTACCTCTGCCCCAAGTGGTCCTTCCAAACGTGTTGAAAGCACCGTAAGAATTTCACGCATCGGTACACCATTGGCCGTAGAACGGGCGAGCTTCGCTAGCATAAATGGAAGTTCTTTTTCGATTTTCTGAGTTCTAGCCTTCTTTTTTGACCAAAGAAGAATATCAATCCCAAAAAATCCAATGGCTATATAGATTGCTTTCATCATTGGTTTGTTATCTGGTGCAAGGAAATAATAAAAGAAAAGTGTTAGCAAGAGTTTAACCACCACATATTTATTAAAGTTCAAATTGTAGGGCGAACCAGCTTGCATGATAAACCTCTCTATTTTTTCCTTCTTCGGAATTCGAACCAATAAAGGTGAAAGCCTATTAGCGAGCCTATCTAAAATGTGTTCATTTGGTACTACTTCTTTTTGGAAAGACTTAAGTTTCTTATATCCATGACTCCGCTTGTTTTGGAGGTAAAGAATGACCTCACTTAGCAAAACATATAAACTTACGGAGAGTAGGAGCAGATAGATAAGATTCATGGCCACCTCCTATTATTCATCTCCAACGTCCGTCATTTCTTTTGTGATATAAAGTACAGCCAGGATAATACAAATCATAATAACAACGACGATTTTCCCGGCAGACGTTGTAACTAACAGAGACATCGCTTCTGGTTGTGTTTTTTTCATCATAATTGCCATAACGAAGTAGATACCAATAAGAAAGTACGTGACCATTGTTGTGCTGGAGGTTTCAGAAGACTGTTCCATTGTTTGTACTTCCTTTTCAATACTCTCTTCTATATATTGATGAAGCGTTTTTCTAAAAGAGCCACCAAATCGTACTTGTAGCTCAAAATCATCAAGAAAATCACGTAACTGTTTATTATCTAAACGCTCTTTCGCTTCCAAGACTGCTTCCCGCACATTGATATCTGGACGATTTAATTGGTTGATGAAAAATTGTAAATCAACCCGAAGTGGATTTTTGATTTTCTTTACTGTTTCCTGTAGAGCCCACATTGCATCATTTTTGATTTCGTAAAAATTGGTAAGTGTTAAATAAAAATTGGGCGCTTGTTTCTTCAATTTACGTTTCCGGTGTTTTGCGTCCCAACTAAGCACATGAAAAAACATATAACCAGATGTTACGACTAGCATAATTCCCGCTGCTAAGTTGTTCAGTATATTGTAAGAAAAGTAACCAACTGTAAGACTTGTAGCAGTAAGAATCACATAAAATGTATATTTATTTAGAGGTCTTCCTTTAATCCGTATTCTCGATTTTGATAACAGGCTTGTTACATATTGGTTGATTTTAGATGTTCTTTCATTCTTTCCAAGCCAATTATCAAGCCTTTGCTCAATGAGTCCAGCCGTTTTCATTAACTTGATATTTCGCTTCTGTTTAGCTGGCTTCTTCATTATCAAAAACGTATATAATAGGAAGTAAAGACTGGCCCCGGTGATGGTAAGTCCACCTAAAAGCTGCATGTGTACCTCCTTAGTGCTTACGCAATGCGCGGCGTAAAGCCATTTTCTTCAGCAAGTCTTCACTTGGTTCATATCTCTTGTATTCACCTATGTCCGTTTTTGGATCAACGACATACTCCCAAAGTGGCTTTGTAATAATTTCTTGTTTAACTGCATCAAAACCAGCAACCGCTGAGATATCAACTGCTTTATGTCTCTCGATATGGATAACAATATCCACTGTATTTGCGATCATACTTAGTAAATGCTCATATTTAAGTGGGGTGTTAGCATAAAGCATAAGAAATGCAAGCTGCTGTAGCGCCTCCTTTACACCGTTACTATGAATAGAGGTAAGACCTCCATCGTGTCCAGTACCAAATGCACGAATTAACTCAAGGGCTTCTTTATGTCTCAATTCCCCTAAAATAATTCGACGCATTGATAAACGCATCGCATTTTTTACCAAAATATCCATCTCGACTGGCCTGTCATCCTCACCTTTTTTCTTTTTGGTTTCGAATGATACTACATTAGCCATACCGAGATTCCCTAACTCAGCTTCCTCCTCAAGAACTGCGATACGCTCATACGGATCGTTTTCTGCGATAAATTTTGTATATGCTCGCATATGTGTTGTTTTACCCGAGCCAGTTGGGCCAGATACAAGAATGTTTTGCCAAGAACAAACATAACTTTTAATATCTTCTGCCATTTCTCGTGGCAAGGAGCCCACTTTTACCAACATATCAATATCAAACTTATCTACGTGGTGTTTTCGAAAGGTAAAGTATGGTTCAGCTACTACCGGTGGCAAACCACCATTTAAACGTAAATGACGAACCTCATCCTTTGTATCTACTAATGGATTGAACTGGTCTGCCACTACACCTAATCGACTGCGAATACGCCTGAAATATTCATCCATTTCTTCCGGACTACTAAACTTGAATGGGATAGGATAATCTCGCCCCTTTACCCTTTTTAACAACTGATCATGTCTATTAGCAAAAACATCCGTCGTTTCCGCTTCATCGAGATATGGTTGTAACACTCCATAACCAAACAACTCGTCCATGACCAATTTTTTTAACTCTGTAAATGTAATGGGTGACTGAACTTTACCAGACTCTAAAATAGAGTCGATAATATCTTCAGCTGCTGATTTCGGGATTTTTTTTGCGTATACATTATTAATTAAGTCGGGTTCAGAATCTGTAAGAATTTGCACTGCCTTTGAGATTGCTCTTTTAATCGCTGGTACCTGATAGGGTGAATCTTCAAAGCTGATATGAAACTTACGGGACTTCTTTAATTGTCCAAGCATGTCGTACTTTACTATTGACAAGGTATAATCGCCCGCCTCTCTTATTTGATTATTTTTTCCAAAAAGCCAATCCAATTTTTTTATCCGTTTCTTCCTCTTCCTTATCTTCATTGGTACGGATTGCTAAGCTTTGATAGAAAGCCTCCAGTCTGTCAGCTGCCTTTCGAATTCCTCTTGAACCTTTTCCAGTAAGAATCTCTCCCGTAGCAACTGCTGTTGCAATATCCTCTACATAAGGAAGATAGTATTTGACTGAAACTCCCAGCGTTTTTTCAACATCTTGTAAGGCAATCGGAGCTTCATCTTCATTGTATTTATTTACAATGACATGAATTTCTGGCATATCATCATGTCGGTGTTTTCTCAGCCAGTCAATAAAATATCTAGCCGGTTCAATCGCTCTCTGTTCAGCGCGAATTGGCAAAATAATATCTGACGCTCTCATTAATGCAACTGCAGAAGGAGTAAGCATAGGGAAATTCGGTAACTGATAGAAAACAATTTGTTCAGGTTGCTTTTGGTAATACTCCCAAATATGAAGAAAATGTTCAGGCTTCCATTTGCTCGATTCCACATAATTGAGTGACATGTTGGTAACAAGAAGGTTTTTCTCTGCTTCCACCTCATAATCGAGCATATCCAAACTCATATTGTTCCTTAATTGGCGCAATGCCGTAACAAGATCACCTGACTCCTTCTTTCCTTCAAAGTAACTATCAAGCGAAGGAGAAAACGCATCCCAATCGATAATACGTACCCTTTGTTCTTCTGCTGCCCGCTTTGCAAGGTATGTGCTAATCATCGTTTTACCGCAACCTCCAACCGGCTCAATTGCGACGAAAGAACGGCGGCGGGTACGCTCTTGCTTAGTTATGCCGTCCAGAAAATTCGTAAGTTTATCTGTGCCATCCTGTCCATTTACGATGTATTTAATGTTTTCAGAGTTAAGTTTGTCATTCCACAGTGGAAGTTCGTAATCTTGAAGAATACATAGTAACTCTTTTCCTGTAATCTTTAATCTTTCAAGATGTTCAGTAATTTCGTTCTCCTTATAATTGAAAAATGTAAACAGAACTTTTTCTTCAGTAATATCAGAAGAGCTAGTATAAACACTCGTATCATAACGAGAGAGATAGTCCGCTACGTTATTACCGATATTGGCCGTTTTAGATAAAATAGCAACTCTCACTATTTCTCCTCCTTTCCTCACTGTACATTTTCACTGGTATAAGTTCGTCCAAGCAGCCGAAGTTTAACTTTTTCATTTCCCGTATACGAATCTAAAACCACCGCTTGTGGAACAGTTACTTTTACGGTTACAATAGCCGGCACTAAGTTTCTGGTATCCTTATCCTCGGCTGTAGGTTCTTTGGTATCCTGTGCATCTTTTGTCAGCACCCGGGCTATATAAACGTTTTGTAGCAAAAGCTTGGATTCAATATGCGCATTTTCGTCCTTTCCTTTTTGTGTTCCAGCAATAATATCGACCCGATCTCCCGGTTTAGGTATTCCAGCTGAGCGTGCTAAACCAACCTCAATATTCATAGTTCGCTCATCTGGTTTATAACTTAGAACTTCTTTATCAGCTAATCGATCCTTGCGAATTTTCTCACCAGAATACATATCGACTTTCGCATACTTTCCAACTACCTCTTTCGGATCGCGAACCATCCAGTTCTTCACTTCTGTTTCTGCTACATCAATTTGTTGAATATCATTTTCCGTTATCTTTTTATCTGTTTTTACATCACTCTTAAGCTCATATGCTTTTACAAGCTTTACGGGAGCTTCACTTGGTGTAACGGATGAAAAAATCAAGAGTGTTCCAACTACCGCACCAACGGTAGAGAGAATAATTCGTTTGTTCTTTTTGTTCAAAACTAGGTCCTCCTACTTTGCATTTTTTAAAACCATTTCCATCGTTTTTTACTTTTTTTATTCCGGACAAACTGCTCAGGCAGTATTCGCCGAGACAATAATTGGAATGGTTCTTCTAACAACGCATTTCCTTCCTTTTGTTTAATAGCTCTCTCCCCTGTCCAAGCAGAAGGGATTGTTATATGGGACATTTCAGGAATGGTTGTAATCATCTCAAGGCCAGTCTTTTGCTGTATCGTTTTTGGAGTAACATATTCACTAAGATCCGACCTCCACTTATTTCCTATCAAGCCAATCTTACTGTTTGGAGCATACTTTCTTAGAATTTCAATGCTCTTTTCCATATGAAGGTTTATTTGTATTGGATCAGCAGTAGTTAGCAGCCAAACCTCATCAGATTGAGCTAGAGCAGCATGAGATAATGGCGAATCAAGGGTTGGACCAATATCGCAAAGCATAACTGGAATTTTTTTAGTAAGGTAAAAAAGCCTTAGTGCATCCTGGTATGTGATATCTCCAATTGGATGTTCCCCTATTGGTATGTAATAAATATTTTCATGTTGCCAGGCGGTTTCTTTCCGTATGTTCCCGTTATCTTTTACTTGTTCAATCCATGAAGTCCATTCGGTTGGACGCTTTGCAAAATCTTCAAGCATATGTGACCATATAGGCATCTCATTATTTGCTTCCATAACCCCAACTGGGACATTATGTTCCGAGAGAAAAAGCGAGAAATTGTCAGTAAAAAAAGTTGAGCCAACTTGCGGATATAAACTTACTATGGCCACAACTTTCGGTGGAATCGAAATGACTTTAGCTACCTCAATCTCAACAAGTTTTTCCTTCTCAATTTCACGGATTACTTCTTTTTCAACGGGAACTTCTTTTACTACCTCAACTGGAACTTCTTTTACCACAACTTTTTCCTGAACGATGGGATTGGTTGGCAATTTAACCCCATCTTCAGTCTTAATCGTTACTGTTAATGGATTACCAGAAGTGTATAGCCTTCTCCACTGTATTGAACGATCAATTTCTCTAAACTTAATTGCTGCCGAAAAAGGTGTCGGCTGAATAAATGCCTGGATTATTGTATTTACATCAAGTGAGGTGTTCGAATCATCACGAAGGATAATGTCGTAAATTCCCATACTTACCAGCTCTGCTAATAATGGATGACCCACTTTTTCCGAAGAAAGAAATACAATCGGAAAGTTATGTCGGTTACGAATGGTCAGCAGCGTATCAGATAGCAACTCAAGGTTTTTTTCTGCACCCTTTTTGGCTAAATCTGATGCAATTATTAAACCGTCAAGTGTAGAGCCGCCATATAAACAGTTTTCGATTGTTTCAAGCAAATGGTCAAAAATGATAATTGTATCGATTACCTGAAAATCTTTTGTCTCAATGATTTTCTTTAACCTTTCGGCGAATGTAGCGTTAGGTAAAGCGATTAGAATTTTCTTTTTCTCACTTTGTTCCATGGTTTATACTTCCTTGTCCTATATCCTTGCTCCATATCCTTACTCCTAAAAGCTCTTCGATTTTACTCCGTTCTGTTTCATTAGGCGTTACAATACCTCGTTCAATTCGACTAACATGGATCTGTGAAGCATGAATCGTAAGAGCAACTTTAAGTTGCGTCATGTTCTTCCTTTTCCGATAGATAAACATAATTTCATGCGGCTTAATATCAGGCTGAGCAATTGGCAGGCACGCTAGCAAGATGAACTCTCCTTTCCCAAAGCATACAAAAAAGCACCCACCTATCCCCTAAGAGATAAATGGGTGCTTCCCATATGTTTGTTATTCACGTATTAATTTTGAGTATATGATATATTAGGTTGGTAGTTAGTGTCAATCAATTTTTAAATTCATTCTTATCCAAACAAACCAAAAAACTTCTTTTTCTTCTTTGGCGGTTCTTCTCTATGCATGTTGCGAATCGTATTCTTTGCATTTAAAAATTCAAACTGTAGTTCTGCTTGAATTTCTGGATTGGATAAGTAAAGACTTTCTAACTCATTAAAAGCATTTGCTCTAACATCTTTTGCTAGGGAATCGTCCAACACTTTAGAGAAACAACTTGCTACCTTTTCTCTAACTTCTTTTTTCCTCGATTCTTTTATTAGAGCATACTTCTTCTCTGCTAAATTTTGGTATGTTAATATAATGTCGTCCTGCTCCTGATATTTGTCCAATAAGCTTGAGAAAGAACGTAGGTACTCTTCTTTTTCATCAATAGTGCTATACGGATTATCTATCTTTGAGATGAGATCCTTACATTCTTCTTTTATCTTAGCCAGGACATCTTTCGAACGCATTAACTCCTCGTTCGTTTTAACCAACTCATTATTTGTTTGCAATAATTTTTCATTTGCTGAAAGTAGTTCCTGATTTGTTTCTGCCAACTTATTTGAGGAATCCTCTAGAAGAAGCCGTCCTTGTCGCTCTTCTTCCAATAACTTTTCAATATGAGCTATCTTCTCACCAAATTCTGCTTGCATTCTCAATGCAAAATCCTCAAAGACAGCCTTTTGTTGATAAGCAAACTGATGCATCATATCCATAGCCGGAACTTGCTCTTCATCATCTTTATTACCATAAAGAAGTATCTTTAGCTCTTTTAATGTATAATCGCCGTTCTGCCCTGTCAGACCGTCGATCATCTTAAATTTAACTACAGCTTTCCAATCGTACTTAGAATATCTATTGTTCCGAGAATAATAAAGCGGATCTAGATACTCTATAAACTCCGGTCGCTTATTATTGATATTGTAACGCTCAGTTTCACATATATCTTGCAAATCTTTCGTTCTATACTCAGCATCTTCTTTCATGCTTAGTATCTTGTCAGTGAATATCTCATGCAGCCTACCCTTCCGCTCATAAATTTGGTATAAAACAGAGTCTCGAAAGGTTTCTTCGATCAGTTTACGCATGTATGCACGGTGTTCAGCTTCTTGACGTTCAACCTCTTCTTTTGACAGAACTTCCTCAGAAGCAGCGCCGGCAGAAATCTCTACCAACGAATTTGTTGTAGACGAATGTTTTAACTGCCCATCATGATTTTTTTCATCCATCGCTACTCCCCTCTCTTAAGATAATAAAGACTTAAACTTAATAATTCAGTTTGACATATACTATTAAACCATATTTAACAAGCTTTTTGTATGCTATGCATAACTTCTCATTGGATTTTAATACACTTTTCTTTAATAAATACGATCGACTTATACTTAACAATTTAAAATCAAATAATGCATTAAACTTAATAATTCACTTTAAGAACAGTATTAAACTTAATAATTCATTTATCGAGAGATGCATCGCCTTGTATTAAATTTTAATTCACTTTTTCCGCTTGTATTCCATTTCTAATTCGTCTTAAGATCTAATGTACCTTAATACACTTGAAAAATTCTATAAACAATAATACATCAGAGGCTTCCTTTTGTTTATTGTTGGAATACAAAGCTAAGTTGTACGACATCATCTGTGTGGTTACCAAAGCAAGGAGGTAAAACAACAGGTTTGTGGAAGGATGGCATTATCCCCGTTGTACAGAAGCAATGTAGTTAAAAATATATGTTGATAAGAATAACTTGAAAATAAAAATGGGACTAAAATGGGTGAGATAAAAATGAAAAGGAAAAAGATACAAAAGAAGTAATTGCAGAGCATCTTAAAGTCGTAAATTATCAAACAGCTGTACTTTGAGTTGCAGACTGTACTGAACATATAATTCAATACTTTGAACAAAAACATCCGCAAGATGATCGGCTAAGAAAAGCTATTGAAGCAGGTACATGAGTGCAAGGAGAAATAAGTGTGTGTGTAAAGCTCAAAAAGCTGCGTTCGCTGCCCATGCAGCTGCTCGCGAAACTAAGCGGCTATTGTATTGCAACAGTTCAAGCAACTGGACAAGCTGTCGCTACAACTCATATGTTTGGCCATGCGATTCACGCATCCACTTACGCGGTTAAGTCAGTCGCATATGCCACTAATTTTGATGCTATTGCTGTTGCCAATCAAAGAACTTGGCAGTATCAACATCTATTAGACTTGTGGAAGACTGATTAACGTTTTTTAAGGGGAATTTTAATCACATGGACAAAAGGGAATCCGTTCAAAAGATAAAAATCCCCTGTACCGAAAAGGGTACAGGGGACAAATTTTACTTTTTACCTTTGAATGCTTTCCAATCCACACTAGATAAATCAATTTTACTTGGGTCAAAAGTGGGCTTCTCATCTGTTGCTGCGACTTGTTCTGTAGGTTTATCAAGACCAAGCTTTTTCAGCATATTATCACTTAATTTCATGGCTTTCTTTGCATTTTGGTTTTCAATGGTTTCGATATCAGCTGATTGAAAACGAACTGCACGTTGACGTTGCATATATTCATCAAATTCTTGTTTCAAACCTTTAGCTAATCTATCAGGTAAGGCCTCAACTTTATAGAAGACATAACTTGTATTCTCATATTTCGTTCGGCCTTTTAAGTAACCAGTATAGATAATTCCATTTATAAACATCTCTTTGCTTATCTTGTCCCTTGCTACATCAAGGAAAGAGCTGCCAAGAGTCTCTTTATCCTGGCTAATTACGCTAAATAAGCCCATATTATGAATTGGTGCAATCACTTTACCATTTCCGTCTTTTGATTCAACTTCAAATTGAATTGGACTATGCATAGTCCCTCCATGAACCCCTTCAAGAAGCATATCACGCAAATCATTTGGAGAAGAAATCTCCGAGTTATTTTTAACAACTTTGTTCATTACAAAGCAGCCTTTTCCTTCTAAAACAATCCGGGAGAAGTCTGCAACATCCATTGTTACATCAGTGCCACCGCCAGTCATGGCAGTGTTTAATTCATGTATAGCCGTAAAAATTTTATTGTTCGCATACTCACGATAGTCACTAAAAGATAGATTATCGTTGCTCCACTCATCATACGCCAATTGATTATCAGGAAAATGAACGAATGAAATATTAGAATCTTCATCAAGCGACATTTGCCAAAGCTTATTTGCGAAATTAGATGACTGACGTAGCACTTCTGGTCCATCTGAACGTACAGGAATCGTAGCAATAATTCCTATTTTAGTCAGCCTCTTTTGAATGTTAGGATAGGCACGCTCCATACATTCCTCTTGATTAGCCTGGAAGTATTCCATACCAACTTCCTGAATGATCTTCATTAATTCTTCCTGATAGATATTTACATTGTAAATGTCATTGAACATCTCAACGAGCTTTACAATAGTAGCCGTTCCCGTACCTCCACCAATACCAGCAACAAAAATAACTGGTTTGCCTTCTTTTACTTCAACTTTGTTTTTTAAAAAGTCTTCGAGTGCTGCCTTTACCTCTTGGTCCTCTTCCAGAATTTTTATAGCATTCTCTGGGTTTTTCCCAAAACCACCAAGCTTTAATGAAACCCTCTTTTTGGGATCAATGTGTTTTAATCCTTGTAGGTCGCCATCATTCGAGTTAAGAGCATAGCAATCATAAACGTAGCTACCATTCTTTTTCAGTTGTGCAAAAAGATCAACAATCCTTGTTCCAGCTTGTCCTAATCCGATCAGAGTTAACGGAATCGCAGGCGTGTTGTTAATAAAGAACATATAAACCCTCCTTAGCCAATTTATGTGTATTAAATTCTTAAACATTATTAGACACTTTAGATATTGTCCGCACCCTCAAGCGTTGGAAGTGTCCCATTATCTTGTTGGTACATGTAAACAAAAAGTTTTTTCCCATTATTGGTAAGATAAAAGCTCTTTAGCATTCCAAAGTTTCGATAAAAAACTAAACCCATAGCCATTAGTATCTCAAGGCAGCGATCTACTTTGTTACGATCTATATTTGTTACTGCCTCAACAAATGACTTTTCCTTTTTTGCTCTACCAGTTTTCGGTTGCATAACCTTTCTTTTAACCTGAACATTATCAACGATAGATTTTACTGTAACAGCTATTGCAAGTTCATCATCCCGAATTTCAACTGCCTGTTCACATATGTAATTAAAGACCTGTAGTAGTATTTCATCACTTCTTATTTTATCAGAATAAAATTCAAACATTTGAGCTGGTAACTCAATGCTTGAATATTTCTGATACATTCCGTCATCCATAGAAGTCCTCCTTTCTTCTATGAAATAGATTAATCTATAATTTCATTGAAATATAGTATCTATGGAAAATTTTAACCTCTATCGGATATTATTTCAAGTCGTTTCTTACCGATTCTATAATGCTCTGTAGCTTCTATTTAATATTTCAATGAAATTAATCAATGAAATAAAATTATCTTTTGATAATTATAGGTTTACACTTTATTTTTTAACTACGTCCCAGAAAAATTAAGGAGGAAAGAGAGACACATATAGACAATAGCCGATTTTTTTATACATTTTTCGATGTCGAATACTGTCCATAAATCTCTTAATAAATATATTTCAATGAAATATTTCATTTATTTATTATTCCTTGTGTTTACATGCACTTATCATTTCTTTTTTGAGTATCAAATTGCATCGTTTAACCATTGAAAAATTATATCATTAATTTATTTCATAGAACTATATTTATGACAGATAAAGTATTTGTAGAATACATAAATTATCTTTTATAAGAATGAAATCATGTCTATTAAGAGTTTTTCATCTTCATAGCTCATTTAGTGATTTTATGCATTTTGTAAAACAGCATTATTTCGTCTTAAATTTTAATTCAAACTGATTATCCAAACTAATGCACTTTTATTCGATAATTAAACATTGCTATACACTTAGTTATTATTAAACAAACAAATTCCTGCTTACAATATGATTGATAGGGAAGGGGAAGTTCCTATATTCGTTCTAACATAAGTTGCTCTATAGTCATCTTTTTATGTTAAAAATGGAACTTGCTAATATACAAGAAAAGTTTAACATCCCATATTTCCTCTCTAATACCACATTGGTCTGTAATACCTCCAACTATTCATTTTTTAAAACTGTTTCCTAGACTCCTTAATACTGTTTTGCTACTTTTGTTCTTTTAATCAAATACATCTAGTATCATTTACCATCAGACACTGTTGGTTGAAAGTGTTTAAAAGCTTAATAACAATTATCAATTCCCAGTTCAAATTTTTTCCTTAAAAGTGTGGGGTAAAAGCATGGGGTTAGAATATGGGGTAAATGTATGGGGTTTTTTTATGGGGTAAATGTATGGGGTAGAACCATGGGTTTTTTTTATGGGGTAAGTGTATGGGGTTAACCCCATAGAAAACATCACACTCTGCTTAAATAAACAGATTGCGGCAAACCCCTTGTCACTACTGCATTTTGTCTTGTAAATTTAGACTACTAAAGAATGAAAAAGAAATGCTGAGTAAATTAGGTGTCAAAAAATATACTTTTTGCAAAAAAAGAGGGTGAAGAAATGATGTACTTATCTGGTCGGAAATTACCCGATAAATTCAAGCCAATTTTCGGCCTCCTATATTTTTATCGTGCTGCTACCGCGAACCAGTTATTAACCGCTATGTATCCCAATGATTTTCCTCCTGGATATATCATGTCAGTACCAAGCAAACAACGTCCAAAACGTCTAGACCATTTGTATTCGACACTAAGACAGATGGTAAAGCATGGATTGGTACAGGATGATAAGGCAGATTATGTAAGACGAAAATTAAAAGTCTTTTCATTGACAAAGGAGGGTGTAGAGCTTGCTAAAGAAGCACTTAAAATTGATCCCGATTTAAAAGATGCTGAGGGCTTTAACCATCAACTTGGAGAATTTTCTTATGAACTACAACGTCCCCCAAAAAACAGAATGACTCACCATCTTTTATTGGTTGACTTCTTTTTAAAATTAAATTTCATAAAGGTTAAACATCCAAATATTACCCTTGATTATCGTGATAATCGGTATGCTTCAAAGCGATATACCATAACAATTAAAGGAGAAATCGAAGACGATATTAAAACTGTTTTTTTCAGACCGGATGCAGAATTATTGCTTCAAGGTAAAAGGTATTATGCGGAAATCGATACCGGATCGGAATACTTGGAGGAACTAAAAAGTAAATTTGAAGGGTATGCTCGTTACTTTACAAAATTAGAAAGTGAAAACCGCTCTTTGCCAGAAGCTATTATCTTCGTTACTAACGAAAAAGAACATGACAATCATGTTAAAAGGAGATGGAAGACTATTTCTTCTGCTTTTCTTTCTGTAATGAACAAGTGGAAAACAAGAGTAAACCTTATTCTTGCACCTTTGAATCATGTGCAAAGGGTTATCTTAGAAGAGGTAAATGCAGAAAGGGGATTAGGTGACTTAGGATCCAAAATGAAATACTATCTGCCTGACCCTGGCCAACTGTCTTACATGGGGCAAAAATATGGTGTATCCTGGGGAACGGCTTATTTTAATGTTGTTCCTCAAAATAATGGACGAGAAGTTCTATTTCTGTATGAGCGCTCAACTGGCTATGAAACAAGAGGAATTTGTCGCGCCTATGATTTTATAGAAAATTACTCCGCCATTCAAAAAATTACAAAACGCCTCGCCAATGTAGATGTTGTTATGCCTATATTTTATCATCATACTTTTGATTACCGAGCTCTCGAAACAAATTCGTTTACCTCAAAAGAAAGCGCTAAACAAATAATGAATGATTGTTATGTCCTAGATATTGAAAGCAATCCCAAATGGAAATACGGAAGTGGGGAAGAGATACAGTACCCCAATCCTCTTGTCACTACATAGATTTTCACCTTTCCAAAATGTTTTTTCTGCCGTATAATGTAAACCAAACTTAATACTATGACAAAATCGGAAGCACCGAGAGTATGGGGATACCTGTACACTCGGGCTTTTTTTTATGCAAAAAGGGGGGATTATCAAGAGAATATGACCTACACAATTTAATATTTTCATAAAGGAGGTAAGCTTTTGGCAGAGGTGCAACAACAAATTGCTGAAGCTCCAGAACCGCTAACTTCATCGAACATCGAAGCTGGAGAAAAAAAAGACAACCAAGTAACTGTATTAACTCCAGGACAATATAGGCGATGGAAGATTGAAAATCGAGAGAAATGGGCCGAGTGGTATCGTTTATACTTCCATACACTTGCTAGCTCCCTGTGCCTTTTTATCAGCGGTCTTTTAGGTTATTCAGGTATCATTGTTTACTTGTCTCACCTAAACCACAGTGATGGAAGCCCAACTGCAGCTCTTTCTCTTTTTATCAATCACCCGCCTCAATGGATTTGTTTTGTATTAGGAATGTTCTATATTCCACTTGATTCTTTTGCAGGAAATTGGACATTCTTTTTCGTCACATTGTTCCCTGCCGCCACATGGCTTTATACAACTATTACTCAACCCATCAAGAAAGGGTATAAGACAGTTGTTTCATGGAAGTCACCTAAGGGCAGGATTGCTGCATTTCTCATTTCGGCTTTCTCGTTTATGGCTATGTATTGCGGTTTTATGGGTTGGTATGTTGATACCAATATGTTTGATTTTTTTAGCTCAATTGAATCACCGGCGCCATACCTTTCTGTCAATTCCATGAGAAGTTTTGGGTATATCCTTCTTTACCTTCCGGTTGTACTTTGTCTGTACGGTATCTATATCACCGGAAAACAATTCTACCAACTTGAGGATTTACGAAAACAATTTCTCACGTTTGAGTTTTCCCCGATTTCAAGACAGAGCTTTAATTTAACGGATGGAAAATGCGATGTAATTGTAGGATGGAATAAAAAGACCCGCAAACCAATTGTTATAAAAGAAACCAACCGAATGCTGCACGAGTTAGTGGTTGGAGCTACTGGTTCAGGGAAATCAAGTACAGCCATTTTAATACGCATTGTACAAGATTTAATCCGAATCGCCCGCGGCCAAAAATTAGGCGTTGTGGTATTGGAACCGAAAGGAGATCTTGTAAATGATGTACTTAGTTTATGCAAAAAACTAGGAATCCCTGAAAGCAAAATTAAAGTTGTGGATCCGCTTAACATGATGCGTTCCATTAAATTCAACCCTTTACAGGGAGAAAAAACAAAGGTTGCAGAGACCTTTAAGGGCACATTAAACGCCTTAGCTGGTGATCAAGATGCCTTTTTTAAAGGTCAGCAGGAAGAAACAGCTGGGTTCTATGTGCTTCTTGGAAAAATTATGTTTAAAGAGAAATTTGATATTTATAAGCTGCAGCAAATGTTTACCGATGCAGCTTACTTAGCTGAAATTGTCGAACGAGTACATTCACGAATCGAAAGAGAAATGAATGACCCAGCAACTACAAAAGCTCGGCATTTTGAGCTTATACAAGAAGATAATATCGTTCGCTATTTCGAAAATGAGGTTCTTAATTTTAGAACGTATCGAAAAGACGGGATGGATCTACCACTTGTGTATCCAGCAGGCCACCGTTATGAGGGGCGGCAACAGGTTGAGTCTAAAAAAGATGGATACATTACTGGAGGTAAAAAATATCTAAATGAACTTGCAATGAATCAGCTGCTCTCTAGACTGTTTATACCTGAAGAAGGGGAAGAGACCTTAGATCTAGACAAGTTTCTAGATGAAGGGGGCGTACTTGTCGTAAATACAGCATTGGGTAATCTTGATGAGATGAGTTTGTTATTCGGACAATTCTTTATCCGTCAATTTCAGAGTGCTGTCTTCCGCCGACCGCCTGAAGTCGATGAAAATGGCGATCCTACAGGTTATATAAGAATCCCTATATTCTTTACAGTGGACGAATTCCCGCTTTATATTAACGAGGCATTTGAAAGAATGCTTACCCTTGGGCGTTCCTACAAAGTCGGAACTTTGATTGCTATTCAATCCCTTGGCCAACTCGATAGTGTACGACCGGGGTATGATAAAGTAATTAAGACTAATGCGCGAAACAAAACTGTTTTTGGTGGTGGGGAAATCGATGATAACGAGTGGTTCTCAAGACATTTTGGCGAGGAACCTCAAATCGAAGAGAGTATGAATGAATCCACCACTCCTGTTACTGTTGAAAACCAAACTTGGGGATTCAGATATAATACACAGCGTTCACTTGTTGCACGGTTCAGTCCAACCGATATTAAAGAACTTCCCTTCAAACACTTTATTATTGAATTAATAAACGAAGACAATTCCATTCAACCGCCAGTTTTAGCATATGGAAAATTTGTCAGTGAAACAAAGTATCTAAAAAAATTCATAAATATTGGCAAAGAAGAGCTAGTAACTGAAAAGGACAGTCCGTTTACGATCAGCTCCCACTTACACTATTATAAACAGGCCATCTCTTCTACATTGGAAAATGGCCCATCAAAATCTGAGGAAAAACATACTATCGAGGGGGAGCCAGTTGTAGTAGAATTACCACCTGCTGTTTCTAATGATGTTGAGGAACCAATTGAGAACGAGGACCCAACTAAGAATTATCTACCTACTTCACAAAATCAAGCAACGCAGGATGAGACTTCTGTTTTACCAAATACAACAGTTCACCAAGCAGCAACGAAGATTGAAACAAAGCAGACTCACATTCTTGAAATTGATAATTCATGCACTGTGAAAAATGAAGAGACATTTGCTTCAGAATCATCGCTATCAACACAAGAGGAAAACAAAAGCGAGAAACCGATATGGAATGAGGATAACGACGAATTACTTTTAAGCGAGAAGGATATAAATGCCCATTATCCAGGTGAAGATCCGATTGAAGGAGAACTCAACCATGTTGACTCAAAAGAAGAAATCATTTCAGAAGAGGAGGAACAAGAGGATATTCGGGAGCAGCTCGAAAATGAGAAACCAGCATCTCATAATCAGTCACCAACTTTTGAATCAAAACCAACACATTCAAAAATGGAACCTGAACAGGAGAAGCAGTTGAATCAGTTTATCAAAGAAGTTCAAAAAGAAACACATCAAATGAATCAAGGGAATCAAGAGAAAAAGTCAACTGGTCCAGTTATTGGACTAAGAGGATTTGGAAGTCTTAAGGGTGATGACGAAGATTTAAAAAATATACTCCCATCTATGATGAATGGGGCAAAAGAGATAGCCGCCTCAACAAATAATCTAAAATCTGAAGACTTAGCAACAAAACAAACCACCATGAAAATGGGTGAAGAGCAACCAAAAGAACAAACTTATCAACAAAGGCATGCAGCAGCATCCATTGATAGCATAGAGGTTATTGAGGAAGTCGAGTTATAAAACTACTCATTGACAGGAAAGTAAGTTGAATGTACAATTTCGATAAGCAGAATTTACCTGCTTTTCTATGGAAATAAACCTTCATACAAACTTTAAAGAGGAAGCACCTCAAAGAACAGGATCATCCTGTTTTCTTGAGGTGCTATTTTTTATGCCAAAAAGGGAGGCTGAACTAATGAGTTTAGAATCAGTAGAGTTTGAAATTAGCAGACAAGCCAGGGCTTGGGCGGATATAAAAGAAGCTTTTAAGAGTAAGAAAGTTTTGGTGGCCACCGCTATCGGTATTGAAGAAATCGAGTTCCAAAAAGGAGCCAAACCAAAAGAATGTTTAAAACTCAGCTACGATGGAATCTTTGGCTATCTACCAAAAGACTTCATTGACAACTATACATTCAAAGGATTAACTTTCTTCATTGGAAAACAATTTGAATTTACTGTTGAACATATCGATCTTGATACACAGATTTTCCTTGCCAACCGCATAGAGGCTCTTAAGTCGCTATCTCAACGTTTCTTTAACAAAGCTGCTGAAAACGATATCTATAATGCATTCGTTCGCGGGGTAGATCCATTTAATTTGTATCTTCTGATTGACGGTATACCTGCAACTCTTCACCGCACTCAGTTCAGTCATACATATATCGAGGACTTGCGTGAAGAGGTTGAAATCGGTGATCGAATTCAAGTTTTGCTAAAGAAAATCGTTAAACCAAACCAACCATACCAGTTAAAAGAAAATGGCAAAGAGCGTGTCGCAGGCGAAACTGGCTATCTTGAGGTAAGTGCTAAAGAATTAAAACATGATCCATGGACGCAGATCATTAGCTTTAAGGAAAAATCAATGTATCTAGGCAAAATTATTCGGATTCATCCAGACTACGGAATCTTTGTTGAACTAGCGGAAGCCCCAGGACTAACTATTCGCTGCAACTTCCCGCCGAATTGCCCAGATACACTAAAAATCGGCGAAGCGGTTAATGTAAAGATTACAAAAATCGATCACCAAGAACGCAAAATCACAGCATTAATTATTCTTCCTAAAAGAGCCGTCGGTAAAAATAACACATCATTTCGCAGGAGCTCTTTTAGATGAGCACAAACCCCTTCAAAGATTTAGACAACTATGAAAGAGCCTCTGAATCCAAACTGCACACACTTCCGGGTAACTCTTACCTGGAAGTGGTGCCACAGAGAGCTGAAACCAACCCATATGAAGGGAACTGCTGCCCTGCCGATTTATATGATTACTTATTACCCGACGGCAATCATTTTGGGATGTTTTCCGATCCTTACGCAACACTTAAGTACGTAGATAATCGGACTTCAAGCTCAAACGGCAGGTATTGGCTCGATATGAAAACGATGGACAACAGCTTTACCGATAGAGAAATTGCTCTCCTTCATTTTCTTATCGAACATCGTCTGGCAACACGCCAACAAATTGTACGTGCAGTTTTTCCGGATGAACCCAGCAAAGATGTTATCAAAGCTTTTCTCAAACGAAATAGAAATCGTGGTGTACTAAGTGCTCTTTCATGGGTGACACCATTAAACGATGGTCGAAAGAAACCTATCCTATACGGCTTAACACGCGCGGGAATTACTGCAGCATCGGAGTTATTCCATCGTAATATACCAAATGGATTCACATTTACTCCCGCTTCTTTCCCGAATGGTACCGGTCCGAATATGTCTCCTTTTTTTGTTGACCTAGTAATGAACGAATTATACTGTGAGTTGGTTCGAATTGACCGCTTAATCTCATGGCAAAGAGCTCCACATATTTCTTTTCCAGATGGCTCTTACTTCTTCCCAGGTGCAACAGCGGAAGTTATAAAAGATAGGGACGAACCCTTACGTTTGTTCTGGGTGGAAGCGGTACGACCGTCTAAGGAATGGCTAAACCGGACGAAAACACGTTTTGAACGGATGGAATGGGCTTATACAAAATCGAGCGAAACCAGCCGCCCTATCCGCGTTATTATTATTGCTGACGGCGATTCTCGTATCCCTTTTCTTGCCGAACTCGCTGCCCGCTATATGCCAACCGTTCCTATTCTTTTTACAACTGATGAACGATTACTTAATGGTTTAAATATCAATACGTTCCTGCAGTACAATTTGGCAGACAAAGAGCTAAAAGGCGCTTCCATACCTTTCCTGCAAAAAGGATACAGTGGTATGACTGCTACCGCCTATCATGAACAGATGTCGAACAATATTGAGGATGAGGATTTTTAAAATATATGATTATGCAAAACGAAATTGAAATGTATGAAAAACTGGAGAAGGAATTGTGGGGGGCACTCCATTTTGAGATGCCCCTTTATTCTCTTTATACTTTCTTACATGTGAATTCGTATAATATTACGTTATCCAACTTTGCGGATTGGGTTGTTTTTCCACACAAAATCCCTCTTTCAATTGTGCATCAACTTTATGAGGATATGTTAGCCAGATATGAAAACCCCAATTATTCTTCATTCCTTAACCGGGAAAGTGACTGCGAAGAGGAAGAAAAGCTACACACATTAGTCATGGAGTTATTATATATAAAGGCTACTGGGAACGATTTCAAAACCACTCGCCTACATGCCTTATTCAATATTCCGATACAAGTATTTTACTCTATATCATTACAACTCGTAGAACGCGGATTTTGCTCTGCCGAAAGTATGATGCAGGTATATACCAAGTATCAGTATTTGCAAGAGAAAGGAGGAGGGTAATATGTCAGGAAACAATTCTCCTCTGGATATACTTCTTTGTGACGAATCAATGAAGGAAGAGTACATAGGTGCCAAGCTTGTAAAAACTTTCTCCATCGGCACAAATCAATATGCAGTGGTTCAAAAGGAAAATACAAATGACCATTATCTTTTGAAAATTGTGGACCATAACGGTGCAGAAGAATTACATGAGATTGAGTCAGAAACGGAGTTCGAAAGTGTAGTGGAAGTGTTTAGGAAATTACCTTAAGTAAAGAAACAGGAGCGGCCGGCGCTGCTGCCTGTTTTTTCTTTCCCCACTTATCGATTGAAAGGACGATGAATATGAAAAAGAAGTACGTAGTAGGTACGCTTGCCATCCTATGTATCCTTGGAATTTGGAAATACACATCCCATCCAATTGTTGTTCCAGATAGTACCGAGCCAAAGCATGATGAACAACAATATAAAGATATGGAAACACGTCTTGAAAAGTTAGATAAAGATGTAGCAAAGCAGACTAAAGAAACTCCTACCGTAAATAAACAAATAGAAGAGGCGAAAAAGAAAGCCTACGAGAAAGAGGGCGTATTTAAAAAGATCGGAAAAGGAAGTGACAAGGAAAGTTATTATGTAGTCGAAGTTATTGAGAAAAATAAACCTCACTACTACATCATTAACAAGGAACTTGATGTCTCTCATTTTATTTTCAAAAACGGTGATCAAATACGCTTTAACAAAGCTTACGTTGAAGCTTTAAAGGGAGATATGATTTTTAGTATCTCAAGCAAATAAAAAGTGAGGGAAATGTTGAAATGAACTTAAAGATAGCCAGTCACTGGATTGCAGTTAGTATGATTGTCAGTTCAATGGCTACAACGTTGGCCGGTTGTGGTGGTGAAAATGCCAAAGCAGTTCAGGAACAGAAGATTATCGAAAAAGCATTAACCCCTGAATTTGTTGTAACAAAACGGGATAAAGCAGTATACGACCTGGGCAATGAAAAGATTGTCTTTGTAGGAGAACAGATTACCGGAGACAAAGCTTTTCTTGTATTTCGCATAGACGGAGAAATACAGAAAATTATCCATGGTGGTGACATACACATTGATGCAATTTTAAGCAACGGTAATAAGATATCACTGGATGAGGCGGAAATAATGTATCCAGCATCCGGCAGTACTTATTTTATTTACTCGACATCACTTGAAGCGGGGACAACAATTGCCCGTATTGATACAAGTTTAACCCCACTCAACCAAAGTATTGTTTCCATAGGTACTATATACAACCAATCTTATTATCTTGATAAAAACGCAAAAGGCCAGACAAAAATACCAGTAGCAATTGAATTGCAAAACAAAACACTTAATCCAAATATTACGCTTACTGACAATGAAAAAACAGTAAAAATTAAGCGAGTGGATGTTACTGATAAGCAGGTAGTTATTACAGCTGGCATCAATTATGCGACTGATAAAAAACTTGAAAGGTCAATAGCCGCCCTTACGTTTAAGAACCGTGGAGATATATTTACCGAAGAGCATACGGATGAATTCTTTGCTCATATCGAGAAGGACATTTCTTTTTCATTCAGTCTCCCAAGCGTTCCGCTATCTAAAAACGATGAGGCAATCCGCTTTACCTGGGAAGGGCTTACCGCAGCCGTTGATGTAAACACTGGAAAGGAGGTAGTAAACACAGCGGAACACGTTATTAATCTGCCTATATATTCTTCAGATGAAGGTAGTTCGGAGCTTGAGCGTGTAGCTATACAAAATAAGGATGATTTTCTGTCTAACAATGCATTTATTTTCAAAGCAAACGCGTTAAATACATTCGATCAATCTACAAATGGTTATAGCGAAACTTTATTGCCTTATGAAATTGTTGCTGGAAACAAGTTCAAGAAATTCTCCATCCGAGCAAAGCAGATTCGAAAAAAAGAGGAGGGTTCATTAAATAACAACTCAGCGTTTGCCAGCTCTACCACCACTCCCAAACAAAAAAACGGCATTCTGGTGATTTATAAGGACGGCAAACCATTTAAAAACGTCCCGCTCATGTTCGATGAAACGCAAGATCTTACCATTGATATCCAAGGAGTACACAAAGTCGGCTTGGCCTTTAAATTAAACAAAGAGCAAATGCGTGATAATACTGACTACTATGTTCTTATACGTGATGGAACCTTGGAATAATATTAGTTTAGAAGATCAAAAGCAGCATGATGATTAACGAATTATAAAAATAAATTAAGGAGTGACACGAATAAACCTTGGGAATTTCGCAAGGTCAGAAAGAGGTGGAATAAGGATGAGCAATAAACCTGATTTAAAGTCAGAGCACAAGTCCAACAGTTATAAAAAGGATAAAAGTAAAAACAAAGGTAAGTCTGCTCTACAAAAAATAAGCTCAGGCTTATCTAAGCAACAGGGAGCGAAAATGGCAAAGTAAGTAACTGAGGGAGGCATTGAGCCTCTCTCTTTTTTTGTCTGCATCAGTCTCAGGTTAGGCTCTTAATATTTATTAGATACCTATCACACTTTTCATTTTTTTCAATAATGGTATAGGAGCAGTAATTTAATCATTCAACTAAGGAGAGGATATTTGATGGATCAATTAGCTAATCAGAATAAAAAAGAGCTTGTTACTTTTAAAACCAAAGATAAGGTTACAGTAAAGATACGTGGTAAGCCTAACTTTGATATGTGGGCTAAGAAAATGATTGACCTGTACAATCAAAAGTTAAATACATCAGCAAGTTAAAAGGGAGAGCACTAGGCTTTTCCTTTTTTTATTATTCATCCTACATTTAGTAATGTAAAATAATTGTTATTAGGTGAGGTGAAAAAAATGGACTTTGAAATAAAAAAATTGTCTGATGTTGGTACAAGTAATCCAATTATAGCTAGACTGTCTATACAAACAAATGATTTAGTTAAGATGTTTCCATTAACAGATAAACAAAAGGAAGATATTTTTGGTCTCTTTGGGATGAAAGTAAGGAATAGGTTAGTTTCTTGTTATAAAATTTTATCAAAGCTACAAGATGAATTAAAAAAGGTCAATGAAACAGACAAAAATAAATATTTTAAAGACAATGCAGTCTATACCCCAAGTGTTATGGATTTAAGATATATGTGTGAGAGTTTTCTTTATGAGGCTAAATCTACTCTAAGGGATATATTAGGCATTTTTGATATTTTCTACAATAAGAAATTTCCTGAGGCACACTATAATAAGGCTTATAAATGGGCTAAAGAAAAATTTGGAGAAGATGATAGCCTAACCAAAATGCTAAAAGATGACCATGACTCATGGATACAGGAAATGATATTTAAGAGAAATGCTGTGGAACATCCTGGAGGCAATTCAGGATATATAAACATTGATGACATTAAGCTCATTAGCAAAGAAAATCCTCCATATTTTGAGGCTCCAAAATGGTATAGAAATAATGACAAATCCTCTCCTATTCATGCAGATATGGCTGTCTTTATTGAGAATACATTAGAATTATGCGAGGATTTATTAGTAATTTTACTTGAGAAATTGCCTAAAGGAGACCTACCTCTTGTTATTGTTGAAATACCTCATGAGCAAAGGGATGCAGGTTGTCCTGTTAGATTAAAGGTATCACTCCATCCTGATTACATACAGCAGTTAGAAAGCAAACAATAAAAAAGGAGAGGTTATTACAGCCTCTCCTTGGGAATTTCCCAAGATTTTGTTCGATTTATTATTAAGAGATAGTCAGGGAATTAGAAAGCGTTTAGTTCAGCGTTGTACCCTTACCGGGATTCTCAATCACAAAATTAATCAACTTCAACCACATAGTAAATGGGGGAATTTGATAATTTTCATCAATCCAAGGATCGTAAGAAGAGGCCTCTTCGGGACCACAAAACAAAGTATAATTATAATCACCAGTTAAACTACTGGCATACCTAATACCATGAAAACCTTTCATCCTAATATATTCTGATAGAATTTGTGTAGGGAGATATTCGATTGAAACTGAATCCTCGTTGATAGGTTTTGATATCTCATCCCTAAAATTAACAAGAAAATCCTTGGCCCAATTAAGGTCGTGACTATAATCTGGTGAAAAGATACTTGGAACAGAGAAAAAGGGCACTTCACTTAAATCTAAAAGTCTTAATGGTAGTTTAGTTTCAAACAGCCCATAAATTATAACATCGTTGTCCTTCGGACGGATTTCTTTGTGACAAGTTAATCTATTATTTGCAGAGTAGAAATAAGAAATACCAGCTGGATTCATTCGGAGGGGGGCTGCATAGGTCCGTGGAGGAGGCCCGATTTCCTTTGTTTTCTGCTCCAAAGTATCATAGGGTCCCTTAGGATTTATCCTTCCTCTCCAAATCCCCGTTCCTTTAGGCAGTTCAAAAACCATAATTTTAAAAAAAGGAGCAAACTCATCGAGCATCTGTTCTCGAGTTCTATTAGGTACTACATCAAAAAAGCGATTTACGTGCTTTACAGTATATGAAAATTGTTCCCAATTCATTTGATAGTAATTATTATCAGCCGCATAAAAGGCATCAATTAGTACGATTTCTGCATCTCCGCCCTCCCATTCATCGACATCTCCCTTAGAGATATCCCGATAGGAAGGGCCGCTTTCTGCCATCAAATCTTTAATAAGTTCTTCAACCTTATTTTCATTTTCTAACAGGTCCGAAAAAATATGTTCATCATATCGAAGCACTTCATGAATCGTTGTTGATAGGGATTCTAATAACCGATAGGGTATATCGTCGGGTAGCATTTGAGTACCCTTTAGAAAGACATTTACGGATAAACTCCCCAACTTCTCCTACATCTGCAATTGATACATTTTTACTGTTACAGTAATGACAGTCTCCAGCTTCATCGAATAATTCAATTTCTTTTTTTATAAAACGATTATCAAAACACTCCACATAACAATACATTTTGTTCCCTCCAGGCTACAAAGTCATATTTTTATAGAATAGCCTAACTAATTGCTATTAGCTGTAGAATAAATACATTTTACTTAAATTTAGGGTATAAAAATACAGGCTATCAGCCGGTCACAGCGAATTTGTGAAAACAGTGCATTTTCTTTCTGTATTTTATCGAAAATGATTGCAAACATGCCTTTTTCTTTGCTAGAATGAGCTTATATTATTTTTTTCATGTTTTTATTTCTTTTCCGGCAAGCGCGGGAAAAGCCTGTAGATTATATTGAATTGCTCAATGCTTAGTTATTAAAAATTCGTCCTCTTTTGGATGCCAATGTTTAGCTTTTTTTGCTGAACAATTGAGTTGGTATCTGAAAGAGGGCGTTTTTTTATGTCTTAAAGCCCTTTTTTCAATTTATGCAAACCACCAAACCAACTAAATAGTAAAAAGGAGGATTTATCATGCTTAAGAGAGTAGAAATGTCTTGGGATAATGTTTTAGACTTTACCAATCTAAACATATCTCAACTCGAAGCGATTGGTTGTAACCTAACAGCTCGCCAAAATCGCTACACAGAGTCAAAAATGCTTGTATCCGTCACTAGGATAAATGTAGAAAACACTACAACTATCATGAATCGAATCCGCCATATGACTGGCGCTCGCTGCACCTCACTCAAATTTTATTTTGAACCCGAAGAGCAGTATCGCCGTAGTTCAATCGTTCCCATCGATGAACTAGAACGACTTGGATTTGAGCTAACACACCAAAACATTTGGGTTTTTAGACAACATCCCGATTTTTCAATTGCTGCTATCGCAATTCCTACCTATTCGGAGTGCGAATGGGTATTACAAATTGACAAACGAAATGGGGATGGAGTACCCGCTACAGCATGCAGCTACATGAAGCTATTTAATGAGCAAATGAAGCTTGTATTAGAAGCGGGGGTGGCATAAATGATGATGCGTTCAGCAATTTTAGTTGATGAAAGCAACGCTATGGAGCAATTACACGAAATCGGAATATTTGGCTTCAAAAGATGGAGTGTATTTTACCGTACTATTGAGCAAATCTTAGCTCATTCATACGGGAATGTAGAGGTATCGCAACGTATGTATAGTGCTTGTCCTTCAAAACAGATGGACATAGAAAGACACTATCGTAGGTTGCGATTTTTCAATGCTTTGAGAAAGGACGGAATATTCGTCCGTCAAGGGAATATGTACACCATAAATGGTGAGTTTTACCAAAAAGGAGTGGACATGCTTATTGGTCTTGACTTGTATGAGTTAAGCCTGAACAGTGTACCACTTCTTTTTTTATTTAGTTCTGATGGAGATTTTATTCCCGCTATTGAAAAAGCCCAAGAGAATGGCAGCCACGTCATCGCAGTTGTTAGCAATCACCGCTCGGCAGACATAATGCGTCAGGCGGTAGATGAAGTGGTTAGCCTTGAATCGCTTCTTGAGTGTATTCCGGAACGGGAGATTATTATCGATAACCCTGTCGTAGCGTAATAAAGTACATCAATTACTAATTTATTTAGGAGAGTGGAATCTATGTCCAATCAAAATCTTTTAATTCACGAACAACTTAATCTGCCTTTTCCTTACTCTGACTATAAGGTCAATTATGATGGACACATATACATTGGTGTTCAAAATATTGCAGATCGTTTAAACGACGTCATTGGCATCTTTAATTGGACTCACAAAGCTGTTCAAGTAGATATTGACCAGCAACGTTTTTCTGTTTCTGTATTTGGTCGTCTTGAAATATGGGATGCTGAAAATGAACGTTGGATTTATCGTGAACAATACGGTGACGATACCATGACCATTAAGAGAGAGGCTACTGAACCAGATGCACAAGCGGTCGAAAACGCAAAGAAATCCGCAATGTCAGATAGTTTAAAGAAATGTGCGGCCTGGTTTGGTGTAGCAGCAGATGTATACGCTGGAAAGATTCGAGTGTTGAGTAAAGGATCATCATTATATATTAAGGCTGCATCCAACTATAGACTAGATACAGCTTATACGTATAAGAATGGGATTCCTATTCTTCCTGATTCGTACCGTTCTTATTATACTCAACAAGGATGGAGTGGCCTGTTTGAATCGGACGTTGAAGCCCTCGTGAATGATCAACAAAGGGGTTCTTCTCAACAGAACCAGTCCCAGTCAAATACAAGCGGCTCCCAAAAACCCTCTCAACAGGTAAGAGAGAATAGTACAAGTTCCAATAATTCCAATGCCCCTATTACTCTTAGAATGCGTGCGGAGAGCGATTTGTCTGTGAATCAAGATAACAGTTCTATCTTTGAAGCACTTCTTCAAACTCAACAACGGGTAAAAGTCTTCGTACCGAAAGAGCTTTTAACGAAGGCAAGGAGCATGATTAGGCAGGGAAATATATATGAGATCGATGGATGGTTAAACCAAAGACAAGGTACATTCCGTTTAGGGAAAAGAGCCAATATCGTGATAGTAACTGCCTATAAATCCGCTTAATTGTCCTTACTGCTAGTGTTTGTACGCCAGAAATCTTTTATGATTTCTGGCTTTTTCAATTTTTTGAAATGAACATCACCTATTCAACCAAGGAGAGATGATCTATGTCAATTACATATACACGCGTTTCAATCCCAGATAACCAAGTGGAAATAGTAAAAGTTAATCTTCCTCGCTACGTTAAGCAGGTAGAAAAAGCCGTGAAAGGATATGGCTACCGCATTACATTTCGCGGATTAAATGATCCTGGCTATATCACAGAAAAACAGGGTCATAAGGTATTCACTCACTATTGCGAGGATGCGGCAAATGGCAAGGGCTGCAACCACATGGTCGTAGCAAAAGCTGTAGCTCTAGAATTAAATGACGACATTTCAGTTTTTGGTTTGCCAACTGTGCCTGCTATCCCTTCTGAAATTGACATTTCAGTAATGGAAGATGTTAACGCAAGTTTAGGGCTTCCTGTCATCCATCCTACCAAGGCTCCTGTTCGTGCTGTTATAAGTGCACGAAGAGCTCCTAATACACCGACTTCAGGGGAAGAGTCTTCTACGAACATAGCAACCACCACAAAAGTAGGAGTTCGTGACTGGAAAGAAGGATGGGATGAAATAAAAGATTACCTACTTGATCAGGGACTAAACATACGGATTATTACAGCTGTCGAAGCAAAACGAAAAGAGATATGCAAGACTGTCTTGATGACCGAAGCTGCTGAGTTACCCGCAAAGCCGAAAACGCCTTACATGGGACCAATGTTTGGTCGTGCTATGCGTCATATCCTTAATGGAAAAGCACTCCTCTTAAGTGGTGATAAAGGAACAGGAAAGGATACGTTAATTAATACAATTAGCTGGGTCCTTTCTCTTCCAATGTATTTGTCTACCGGTAACGTTGATGAAACGAAAGAGAGCGTTGTCGGTGACAATACATTAAAATCAACATCTAACGGATCAGAGATCATTTTTAAGGATTCTCCTTTTGCGATAGGCGTAAAAAATGGCGGCCTAACTCACTACGCTGAAATGAATATGATCCCTGGTAATGTAACGTCCATTTTTCATTCTGTATTAGATGAAAATGCGACACTTCCTACACCAGATGGCACAATTAAACGTCATAATAACCACGTATTCATTGGTTCGATCAATGTCGGTGAACAATACACTGGAACAAAAAAGGTAAATAGTGCGTTGGTTGACCGTATGGTTGTACTTAACATGCCATATACTGCCGATTTCAAAACGCTTATTTCTAAAAAGTCAGGACTAATCGATCCAGGAATGCTTGAGTTTTTAGAGAGTATTAAAAATGCGGTGGACGAGCTAATTCGGGATGAATCTCAAGGCGAAAGTTCCAAGACAATCCGTGGATATATCGATGCTGCAGAACACCTAAAACAATACGGAGTTACATTTGATACGCAGGTTGAGGTTGTAGAAGATTGCATCATAAACAAAACCCTTGACTTTGAGGAACGCATGGCTATTCGAGATATCATTCGTCAGAAGGCATTTAAGGATTTACCTATGACTCCTGAAGAAGAAGAGTATATAAATGGAGGAATATAAAATGACTACACATACAGGAGCTATTCATACAACTAAATATGAGATTATTAAAGAACGCGAAGGTCAGCGGCTTGCTCGCTACCTCCGCGTTTTGTTTGGCTTTCGTAAGCTAGATTTCTTCTGGACTAATAAAGGAACTAGCTACATTGATAAAACAGGTATTCATATTCTCTACAATATGCAGACTCCAAATCACCGCCCCTTTTCAACAGCAGAACAACGTGCACTGAGAAAAGGACATGGTATTCATGAATGCGGTCATAAAGAGTATGACGTAATTGAGGATTTTTTTGATTGGATAAAAGAGTGGATGTCTAACACAAAACAAGACTGGATAGACAATAAAAAATATCCGGCTCCCTGGCTTCAATTCTTTGGCAATGTAATGATGGATGGGAGGATGGAAAATTTCGTGATTATTGATCGTCCATCAACAAAAGAGTACCTGGATTTCGCAAACTATGAATGGAGATTTGGAATCCGTGGCAAAAACGCTGGAGAAGACAACATAGGAGATTTTCGTTGTGCATTTTTGCACCGCGCATTGGGTATGACCGATATTCCAGAGTGGAGTGAAGAAGCACTTACTCTTGTTAACTCTATTCAACATTTAATTGACGACGCCCGTATTGCACCAAGTACGCAAGCATGTCTTGATTTAACGCTTGAGATGATACGTATTGTATGGCCTACTCTAATCGATTGGATGAATCTTGATAGTAAATCTCCAGAAGATTATCCTTGTGAGGATGATCGGCATGAAGGTTCTGACCAATGGGGTGAGCGGGGGGAAGTTGAACAGAATACGAAACGAGTATTAATTCGGATTGGTGCAATCTCTTCGGATCGGGAAGAAAAGCAAACTTCTCAATCATCAGGAAAGGAAGAAGAACAAACTACCCCTAATTGCAACGAAACATCTGGGGAAGGCGATAACGAAACAGAGACACCCTATGCTTTAATCTTGCTTCAAGAACAAAAAGCACAGGATAGCGACGAGCAGGAAGCCGATAAACAACTTGCTCCTTATCAAGAGCAAGAGGCTGAAGTTAAAGTTCCAAATCCGCTCGATCCGCATCAACAGCTCTCTGTTCTCCCCTATCAAGAATACAACCGAGCAAATTTTGAAAAAGCTCTGGTAAGTATAAAGCGATATATTCCAAGTACCGCTAAGGCATTACAAAGACTTCTTGAAGGAGTTAATGACAAGGAATTACGAAATCAACGCCAAGGAAGACTTAAAGCCTCCCGCGGCTGGCGAGTAGATAACTTAGGAGATTTAAACGTATTTGAGCGTACTCAAAAAGGAACACCCGGAAAGGAAGCGCGGTTACAAATACTCAATGATATTTCTGGAAGTACCGAGAGTCAATTCGGGAATTCAAGTGAACGAATCATTGATGAAATGCGACGTGCACAAGTACTTTTAATTGAGTCTGCAGAGGAGGCTGGTGTTCCTAACGCTTCCTATGCCTTTACCGACTCGTATGATGGTAAAGACATTATTTATCCTATCAAACCATACGAACTGTATAACGAGCGTGAGAAGGCTCAAATAGGCGGTCTAAGCCCACAAGGAGCAAATAGGGATACCATATGTTTGCAGTGGGCTATTAACAACCTTGCCAAGTATCCAGAAGAGGTAAAGCTTCTTCTGATGCTCAGTGACGGTCTCCCGTGTTTTGAAGACGGTGAATCATTTGATACTATACGACAAATCGTTGTTAGTGCCGAGAAAATTGGGGTTGAGGTGTTATGTCTGTTTGTTGGGCCGCAGCGTGATGATGTAAAAGCTGCAGTCCGTCAGATGTACCCAGGACGAGCCATCATGGTAGATCGTAATCTACCTAAAGCTCTCGCTCAACATATCAAGCGTATCGTAAAAAAATATCGATAAGTCTTCCTTCCTAGTATTGACATACTGGATAAAAAGGAGAATAATTAGTAATAGTAGAAAATGATTACAAATAGGGCATAAGCGACCAGAAGGTGCCTATGCCCTTTCCTTTACCCAAATCAAAAATTTCATATCTTTCATAAATCAAACCGGCTGAAACAATGAAATATAGTTACAAAAACAGGGAGTTCTTCTTTTTTCAAAACTTGAAGGTGCGCTGTTTATTTGCAGTGTCAGTTAAAATCACTTTTGTTAAAAATGAAGTTAAGAAATGAGAAAAACCACCGTCTAATGAACAGTGGCTTTTCGACCGGGTTTGTCATATTTCCCCTAAACGGATGTTTCTATTTAGAACATTGTTTAGTTGATATAAGACAAATATATAGTTTTGTAGCTATTATAACAAAGCAAAAAAATAATTACTAGTGATTTTGTAAAAAATAATTACCAACTTCTAAAAAAATTGCATATGGTACTAAAACTTACCTTAACATGAAAATAGGTATGGTATTTTCTGAGTTTTGTTTGGTATAATAAACAAAGCCGGGTTCAGTGAGATGGAATACGTGTATCCATTTTTAACACGTCCATTCATCCACTGTTATTTGTCGTATTCTCTTTAAGCATGAATTCTTATTACTTCTATTTAGACGTAAATTGATTAGTTGCTGCTTTCTAAGTGATTAACAATCAATGCACATCTAAATAGGTGTGCATTTTTTAGTTGTCAAAGAGGGGACACATTTCCCGAAGCAAGGGTGCTGGTAACACCTTTGCAAAAGCGAGCAGGAACGTGCTGGTAACACTTCCTTTCGCTTCTCAGCTGCAAACAGGCAGCAAAAAAGCTTTGCCTGGTAAGCAAAGCTATCCGGTTGAGGAAGTGCTGGTAACACTTACTCAATAATTTAAATTTTTGGTGTGTTGAGTTCTTATGGTTGGTGGCCGATAGAACTCAATAAAACAACTAAAAGCAAAAACTAGAACTACAACTACAACTACAACTACAACTACAACTAAATAAAAAACCCTAAATCCCGTTTTTCAAAAAATGAAGAACCAGGGTCGTCTTTAATTTTGCCTTCTTTACTTATTCTAATAGAAATTACTCCTTTTAACAAGGGAACAAGGCTTAAAAAGTATCAATTATATCAATCTTTTTCAGGATAAATTGCTAGTTTTTAGGTCTTATTCTCAGCATATGAAATACTCAATCAGATAGGAGGTGAAAATATGAAAAATTCAATTACACGAACCCGATGGACGATTTTAAAGAATCAATTAGGCTTACAAGGAAAAGAAACAATCAATGTAGTGGTTAACTACCTTTTTGTAAATGCCTTCTTTAACATCGAGAGAGAGTATGACAAAGATATACGTTTTTCTCTCCGTAAAGGCGGGGACGCTCGGTATAAACTTCATCACATTACAAGTACTGATATTTGCGTAATGATTATTTTGCAAAAGATTTGCGACGTACGTGGAAAAATCCAAAACGTTTCACTTGCAGACATTTGCCAAGCAATCAATCAGTATTTTGAAAAGCCTTGCTGTGAAACACAAGTATATGTTTCTCTACAAAAATTTGCTAAAAACAAGCTTATTATCTGGGATCGAAACGAATTGACTGGTCGTATCGACATTTGGCTTAACCATTACATTGATCCTCAAACAGACAAACCTGGTCATTTAATGGTTGCCCACAACTTTGTCTTTAGCAAAGAATTTGCTGAACTACCGGTTGCTGCACAGAAATTATACATTTCTTGTCTCTTCCGTAAATATCGAGAAATGCAATCTTTTCCGTTGTTTAATAATGGTAAAGAGGATATTCAGTGGAATAACATACTTAAATTCTTACACTTAAGCGATACAAGTCAGCTTAAGAAAATTTTACATATATGCATTGATGGTAAACCGTTGTTTTACATTACTACACCTAATAATGATTTTAAGAAAGCTGCAGGAAAGTACTGCATTGCTGAGTTTAAAGTAAATCCTGATTTTACTGAGCAAGAAAATACCATAGGGAACGGTGTTCACTATCATCAACCGATTAAGCCTCGTTGTAAGTACAAACGTATCAAAAATTACCTGGTAGCCCGGGCCAACAATAAGGGGATTGGTGAGATTACTCAACACAAACACTTTCCTGTAGTTGTCCAACAACTTCGCAAAGTATCTCGGAAAGTAGTAGATGTTGTATTAAATAAAATAAGAGACGAAGTAGTTCTTAATGGAAAAATACCTTTTGAGCTATCTAAATTCGTTAAAACAACTATTATCGAGAGACGGGATGGATTTGTTCTTATAGCGGCTAAAGAAAAGAAACTGCAACACTTTGTTCGTCCGGTTCATCTTGATTATCAAGCTCAGTTGCAAACAGAATATCGTTTCCTTGAATTACTACGTCGATACCGCTTTAATCAAATCCAAGAAATATTTATCGCTGCACAGCATAAGATAAATACTTTTGTAGCTAAGGAGCTTGCTAACTATGGCCTAAAGGATTACCAATACGTTTCGACTTCAGGAAAAGCTTTCGATCACGTAGTGGAAGCCTATGCATATAGTAAAGGCAAAAGCTCTCCAGCATATCAACGGCTGATCTTAGATTTTAATGCAGCTGTGGAAGATTGCTCTCATGTACTATATAACATGAGTCAAAAAGAGCGTACTAATTGGCTACTAGACAGAGTGGATGAACTTCCTTCAATTAAGGAAGCACCTAGTGCAATTCGTTATTTTGACTTAAATGAGTTTATTCTCTCCACATTTCCTTTACAGCCAACCGATCAGCTCTCACATCCTGCCTAATTTTAAAAAGTAGGAATGTCGAGGGCTATTCGTTATTGAGTTCTATCCTCTCTTTCCCGTGGTTTCACTATTTATCACTTCTTTTTTCTTCTATTCCATTTAGTAATCTATCGTTTTTATCCCCAATATCAAAAATGCATTAAGAGAATTTATAACTGATAATCCACAAATCTTTCACTAAAAACCGAAAAAAACAAAATAATTTTTGTTAATAAAGTTGATACTGTTAATGATATGGATAATTAATAAGAATAAAAGGCTCTCCGTAAATGCACTAATATACAAATTAAGGTAAAACCAAAAAAAACAAAATAAAAAACGTTAATTATATGGATAATGTAGGTATATATATTATTTTGTGCACAAATATCAGAAAGTGAATTGGAAGTATATAGGAATATAAAATCCTTTGTTTTTTTAGTTAATGGGGGAATTTACCTTTTGTTTTTTTCGTATTCACATCCCTATATCTCATTATTTCCTTGTTTTTTTCGGATTTTAGGGACTTATAAGTAGGAATTATAAGAGAATTACTTATATGAATAGTATTTTTAATAGATTCTTTTATCTTTTAAGAGAGAATCTATTAATTAATATATATACAAACCAAAGGATAATATTCTCACGAAAAGATAAATATGCTATGATGAGCATATATTTTTATTTCATTACCTTTTTTCATCACCGACAAGCGTTGGAGATGTCTGTTTATTAAATGCCTATCTAGGAATTATCTGCCTCTTTGCTAAGGAGGTAAATTCGTGTATCTGCGAAAAGATGATTCCTACATGGGCATTTTTTTATTCCATGACAAACCAATCATCCAAACCAACCAAATTAACCATTAGGAGGGAGAAATATGGCTTTTCAAAAGTTATCTCAGCACACCATTGATTTAGTAAAGAATGCAGATCTTCTTACTTTGGCCTCAGCACTTGGGCATACGTACAAACGTACAGGTAGCACATTTCAAATGTATTGTCCTAACCCACATCACCATGAAAGAACTCCAGATACACACTTCAAACCAGCCTATAATCGGTTTAAGTGCTTCGGAGGTGGTGGTTGTGGTGCTGGTGGCGACATTATTGCGTATTATGCATGGGCTAAACAAGGTGGATATGACACGAAAATGTTCTACATTTATGTAGAAGAGATTGCTCAAATTCTTAATATTCCTGTGGAGTATGAGGAGAGCAATAAAAAAGGGGTTCAGCGTAAATCGACTGGCCATCATAATTCGCTTGCAGATAGGTCCCTTTCTGATTCAAATTCTACTGTGTTTAGAAAGAATCGACCGGAACCGGTGCAAGCAAGAGATGCTGATGATTGCGACAGGGTGTATCGTAAGTTTCTTGATGCCTGCCCGATTTATCGTGGTCATGCAGAAGAGTGGATGGGACCGAAACGTCAATTCACCATCGACGACATCCGCCACCTTAACCTTCGTTCTGTACCGAATTCTTATCGGGAAATTGATGCAACTATTACTCACTTGATAAAAAGCGGTGAATCTCTTGAAAGAATCCCTGGATTTACACAAAGACTTAAAAAAGGTGGCAATCCAGAAAATGAAGCAGATTGGTACTGGACGATTACAGTCCGTCTTGAAAAGGAAGGGTTAAGCGGATACTTCATTCCAGTACATGATGAAGTGGGACGTATTATTCGTTTACGTGTAGCAACTACCGATCCGAAACGGAAATATATCTGGTTTAGTTCTACGCCAAATGTGTATAAGGATAAGGAAAGCAACACATGGAAATTTGACGCTCCTGATTACGAGAAGGAAAAGGAGAAAAATTTACACCGTATGAGAAAAGGCGGTGCACCAAGCGGAGCTCCTATTAATGTAGTGATACCTACCACAATGTTCCCACTATGGAAGGTAGGAACCCCTATTTACGAAGTTATTTCTACTTCCGTATTAATTGGAACAGAAGGAGAATTCAAGTCGCAGATTTCAGCAAACAAGTTAAATGCGCTTGTTACGGGTGTACCAGGTGTCGGAAATTATCGCGATGTATTACCGTTTATCAAAAAGGCTGGGATTAAAAAATTTATCCTCGCCTACGATATGGATTCTCTTAGTAAGAAAGATTCTATATCAGGGAAAAATGAGGAAGTGTTTAAACATCTCGTAAACTTTGCTAAAGAGGTTATTAAAATCTCTTTTGATATCGAGGTAGTAATTTGGACATGGAACGTCAATCACGGTAAAGGATTGGACGACTTACTTCTTGCGAAAAGACTTCCTGTAGAAATCGATTTGTTTACTGGTGAACGAAGACCGGTGAAGTTGGAAGAGATGAGAAATTTGTTGAAGCCAGCACCGAAAAGACAGCCTGTTCAGACACAAACAATGGTGACTACTTGCGAAACGCCTGAATCTCCAAAGCAAATGGAGAAAACTCCAGCTGTGGAACCTGTACAGCAAAAAACGATTAAGCAGCCTGAAGCAGAAAGGAAGAAATCAAACGGAAATGTATTTGATTTTTCATGCTTTGCAGCTGATAGTGATGCTAAGGAAGAAGAAAGGGAAACAGAACAAGCTTTTATTTAATCCCTTTTATATTCCTTTTTTTCAATTACAAATATGGAGAAGAGAGTACGGCATATGTAGCTGTACTCTCTTTTTTATTAGGAGGTCTACGATTAATGACGATGGTGTACAGCTATTCTCGATTAAATACGTTTGCTGAGTGTCCGCGAGCTTTTTACCACAAATATATGGAAGGTCGACCAACTCCAGGCGGCGTCCCAGCAAAAATAGGAAAGATATTTCATTTTGCAATGAGATTAATCTTTGGAGAAGGATACACACCTGGAGAGGCTGTTTATGCTTCCATTTTGGAGGAGCGTGGACTTCCACAAGGAGAGAAGCCATATAAGATTGTTCGGATGGCAGAGAGCGCATATTTTCGCGTTGAGGCACTTTTGCATAACGATGAATCGGATATTTTAACTGAGCAACACATCGTTCAAACAATAACAGATGGTAAGGAACAAAGAGAGTTTCAGGCATACCTCGATATTGTTATAGATAATCCAGGTCTTGATCAACTTATTCTTTGTGACTTTAAAACCTCATGGCAGCCATTTCTTGCTAGAGATAGTATCCAACTTGCTATTTATGCTCACCTATTCAAGCAAATGCGATGTGGTATAACAGCAAGTGACTTCCGTGGACGACTTATCTTTCCTCGTTGCAAAACTATTGAGGATAATGATGTCACTTTTGCTCCTGAATTTGTTGAAAGAGGGGTAAAGTGGGCATTTGACCAAATTTACGCCATTGAAGCTAGGGATCCTAAAGTAATGGCCGAGTGGGAGATGAAACCTGGCAAAGGGTGTGACTATTGCCCATTTATTGGTCTTTGTTCTTCAGGTTTAGTGGAAAATCTCCCAGTTAGTGGGGAACCAAAGAATATGGAGGAAGCGAAAGCAATTGGACAATATCTGTTCTTACAGGACCAAACGATCAAGAGAATGAAGAAAGCCCTTAAGGCATTTGCTACACGTAGGAATACGTACATTCCAATTAAAGGTGGGGCTTGGGAAAATTCAGTAGGTACATCCAATCCTAAAGTACCGATATCCATTCTTCTGCAGTATGCAAAAGAGCATGGAAAGGATCCGGCAGAGGTTCTTTCTGGCGATAATACAAAAGTTGCTGAGTGGATTAAGGAGGATAAAACGGGTTTTCTGGCCGCTAATACATCCTATTCAAAACCAAAGAGTACTTTTAAATTTGTTCCTGGTATAGCGGAAGATGAGCACATAGAGAATCCTAACGTTGAAGAACGGAGACAGAATGTATGAAGAACCAAATCATTCTAGTAGACGTTGATAATACTATTAGTCAAACCAACAGAAAATTACGAGAGTTAATACCAAACTTTACGACTGAAAGGTATCCTTTTCCATTCCCTCCTCTTTTTTTTGAGGAAAGTCCTATTTTCGATGAAGTAGAACCGGTTGAGGGTGCCAAAGAAAAGTTGAAAGAATGGTGTGTAGAAGGGCACTGGATCTATTATGTGACAGCCCGAGAAAGTTCTTCCTTTCGACGTACAGTGAAATGGCTTAAGAGACATGGTTTTCCTTCCAGTCCAGTTATTTGCTGTAAGGATAAACAAACTATCGCTCGAATTATCGGTGCGACTATTGCTATTGACGATGCACCACATGAGATTGAACAGCTCAAGGATGTAGTTTCTCGCATTTTCGTACCTGCCCATGATTATAACCAGAGGTATGAGAATCGTTTTTTTAATTGGGAAGAGTTAGCGATTTAAAAAATTATTTCTTATAAGAGGGGAAAAGAAAAATGAGACTTACTGAAAAAAGCCGTGAGATTTGTAATCAATTTTATAAAAATAAATGTGGTATGTGTCCAATCCGCCCAGAGTGTGTTGCTTCAATTGGCGGCGGACAGGAAGCTTTCGAACGCTGGCAACAAAATGTAAATCGAGCAGCGGAACGTTATATTAGTAAATCTAATGAAGGCAGAGTGGAGTCATTATGCTAGATAAAAAAAATATGGTTTTATGTCTAGCAATAGAACGATGGTATCCTGATTTTTCAAATGTAAAGATAGAGCCTTTTCCAGAGCTAACAACTGGTGAAATTATTGACAGTACTTCTTTGTACTTCAATGCTTCTGAAGGTGAAGGGGACATCGTTTTGTTAAGAGTTGTGGGAAATGGAGCTGATTGCTATGCATCACTTTATTTCTTTAAAAAGACTACAAAGGAATGGAAGGAGCTTGGTAATATTCCGGGCTTTTTATTTACATCGACTAATTAAATGGTCATGTGAATTATTAAGAAGAAAGGCTATGTTCTTCCTTTTATCGGAACGACATAGCTTTTTTAAGCCTATTCCGAAAGGAGTTTAACCCAGTGAAAAAACAGAAAACATTTTTGAAACCCTTAAGAGTGAGCACTTTTTTTGCTTTAAAGAAAGTAGCCTATCAAGCTGCTTTTGCTGGAAAGGAATATGGATATAACGCCGAATGGAAAAAGCTCTATATCGAATGCTATCCACCGAGCAGTTTGGTATTTCTTTTTGAACGCGTTGTAACTGTATATAAAGATTTTTTCCAAAACGCAATTAAGAAAGAAGAAGGAATGAGACTATTACAGGAGTTAGAGGAAAAGTTTGAACGCCTGAACACTGTAATTGGGAGCACTATGGATTTCATTAAGGCAGCAGAAGAAGCATTTGAGAATAGTGGAGAACCATTCGGGAAAGTTGAATTCAATTGTCCAAATTGTTATTCGAAGGCAAAGGCTATTCGCCTAAGCACTCCTGAAAATCCAACTCATTCTGTGACCATACGAGCTGCCTGCAATGGCTGTGGTACTGCAATGATGAACTAAATTATTCTTTTCTCGACTAGGGGGATTTCAACTATATTTATCCCTGCTGGTTCAGGGATGGAGAGGGGATAGGTTAATGAAAAAGTATCAATTGTTTGATAAAAAGGCAAAGGATTTAGAAAAAAAATTCATTCGCAGTATAAAAAAGAATAGCTATTTTTTAACTGGCAATGAAGCAAAAAATATTATTCTCGGTGTAAAAAAGGATGTTATTATTGTCCAGACAAAAAGGAGTAGAAAACCATTCGAAATTACGCGTAAGCGACTACGCCTGGCGATTTCACAACTATTGTATAGACGCACAATGACACGAAAAGAATTAGAGCCTTATAGCCACTTCTCAAGCGCGCTTATGGGCCTGTTACGTGTTATATGTATGAGGATAGCAAAGCTACGAAAAACGGCTAGAGGACTCCTTAGAATCACGCTAAAGGGTACACGCTTTTATCATGCTGGGGCTGAGCGGATAGTCAAAGACATTCATAGAGCAGCTGATACGGAAACGGAATATTTTCTAGTGAATTACTTCTTTTTGAGGGAGGATAAAAATGCGAATTGGTGCCATCACTTAAAAGAAAAGATTTTACTTCTTGACTCGGGAGCATTTCAGTATTGGAAAGCTAAGAAAGAGGGGAAAGAAGTTCAACCAGTAACAGTCGAAGAATACACAACTTTTATTAAAAGGTATGAGAAATACTTTATAGGGTACTTCTCCCTTGATGTGATTGGAGATAAAGATGCTTCAGAACGTAATGAGGCTTACCTACGTTCACAGGGACTCAATCCCATACCTGTCTATCATGTTGGGGAGGATTTTACAGTATTGGAGCGTATGATTGCAGAGGATCATGCTTTTATAGGTGTAGGTGGCGCAGCTATGTTATCCAAAAGAGAAAGGAAAGAGGCCTTTGATGAATTATTTAACCGATATCCTGAATACGAATATCATTTTCTAGGTGGTGGTGGAGAGGCGCTGCTGAATTACGATTGGTTTTCAGTGGATAATTCATTTTCCTTAAAAGCGGGGCGATTTGGAAGATTACTTACACCGAATGGTCAAAAAAAGGCACCAAAAGATTGGACCGAAAAGGAGATATTTTTTTATAACATGCAAAGAACAAGAGAGCTTGAAGAATATAATGAACAACTTAAGCTTGATATACTTGTTCCGCCTGCGATTCCAAAGGTTCAGTTTACCTTATTTTAGTACCAGGGGGAGAAAGGAGTAGGTGGGTACATGAATAATGAAATGTTAATGATTGCAACTGTTTTTGTTGTTGCACTAGTCGGATGGCGAATCTTTAAGACCATTCGGTTATTTATAGGGGGAGCGGTCAGTTTGTATGGGCTGTTTATGCTTCTCCACTATATCTTAAGATAAAACGAAAGAGGGTCAGATAAGAGTAACCAGCTCTTAACGACCCTCTTTTCAATAAACCAACCAAACCATGTAAAAAGGAGATTGTGATCCTTTATATTGCTATAATAAAAGCAACTGACCAAAAACGTCAAATAATTTAAGTTAGAAATTTTTTAGGAACATTGGCCAACTGAATGTTTTATCGTTTTTCTAAATAACGATAAAAATAGAAACCTGAGGCCAAAATAATAAAACTTATACCAAGGAAGAAACCAGAATAAGGAGAATCAACGATATTTTCCATATTAATGTATAAATAAAAGAAGCCTATGATCGAAAACCATATAAATATGCATGAAATAACCCATAGTATAATTCTCTTTAAAAAATAAGCTTTATTCCCACTATCCAAATCATTCACCCCTTATATTGAGAAAGTATATACTCTACTTCATGTAAATGAAAATCATCAATCTCCATAATTTTCCCTTGGATTACAGAATTTCTATATTTTTAATTCTACCGTATTTAAAAGTCTATTTAGCTCTCTTCCCCTTAAAGAGAACAACTTTACCATTAGATTTTTTTGCGATTTGCCGCTTTCTTTGGTCTTCTTCATACGTCCATACAGATTTTTTGTCCTCAAGTCGCATTTCCATATCACTTGCCCAGCTAGGGATTTCATTTTGCGGATACGGATAAGGTGGTAGCAGTGGATTGTCGTAATTTAGAATGTTTCCATTCGGTAAAGACCGTTTTTTGTAGTAATTGTACTGGCGCTGCTGTATTTCAATATTTGCCTGCCAAGCATTGAGAAGGTTTTTTCCATCGAGACGATCAGGGAACATATCTCTCCATGTAATACGAGGCTCTTCTTCACCAAAGTATTCCTGCATGGCTTCATACAACAGAGATCCATTTCCATAACGAAGTATTGCATACAATTGTTTTCCTAACAGAGCGGCTACTGCTACTAAAATAGGGATAAAGAACTTTTCAATACCAGTAAACCAAAGAGCAGACGGCTTTATTGTACCGAGCACAGTAAAAAATCCGATGATAAAAACAAATCCCCACAAAACTGAAGAAATCAGTTTTGTACCTACTGTCTGTTTCCATGTTACTTTTGGACCGGGTGTACTGTCCATATATTCTGCATTGATATATACACGATTACGGAATAGGTTCATTACTTCTGTATTAAATGTGTTTTTTACCTGACCGGCTAACGAAGGATTAAATGCAGATTGTGGAGACATCAGATAAAAAAAGTGAACAGGGGAGATATACGGTGTACGGCTCCAACGCTTTACCTCTGCAAGTAGACGGTTAATACGAATAGTTTCAGCTGCTTCATAGAACGGTTTAAGAGAGCATGAAAATGTATAAGACAGATAGATAATTAGTATCCAATCCCAATATGTAAGGACGAAAGATAGAAAATCATTTATATACCCGTTATATGTTTCGAAAGGACGAAAACTGTTTGGTAGTAACCATTGCGTGATACCAAGCAAAGGATAGGCAATCGCCATAAGTATTAATACAGTGCACAAGGTTGGCTTAATCGTTTTAAGCAGCTCGTTCATACACGTCACCTTCTTAAAAGTAATGATCTTGCTTTGTGTTTATTATAATATATGTATTTTAAAAACACAAAAAATGAACCATTATTAGCTAATTTTTCATCCTAATCTATTCTTTTCTACTAAAGGCATGTTATAATCTGCATATATTTATTTTTCATTAGTTTTTTCTTATTCACCATCATGCGAGGGTGAAGCTATACTTTTGAATTCAAGTTTATTTCTTGTACGTTTGTGAATCGCGTTCTTACTAGAACGACCAAGTTGAAAAAGTCCTTTTTTGGATTTTTTGGTTGTTGTAGTAGGAAGGCGATTTTTTGTTGTCTTTCCGAACAAACCAACCATTTTTCAACCGAACCAGTTTGTAAAGGAGAATTTTTGTGAAAAAGAACCAGTTTGTATTTGTGATTGTTGACCAGGGAATTATTCAATACCTAGCTGTAGAAGAAAATGCCAAAAAAATTAAAGATCAGATGGCGAAACATTTAAGGAGCTATCTTGACGAAAATAGCGAATATACAGTAAAAGAACACGCAACAGAGGACGGTTATGCAAATTTGTTTGAAGTTCTTCCCACTGGTAATTATGACTACGTATTATCCTATCCATTCGACGGAGAGGAAACAGTAGAAAGTGCTCTAGAGAGACTATCAAAAAAGTTGAATCTATAAATTCCATTAAAACGATAGAGTGTGGGGTGTATCGTACTAACTACGATACACCTTTTTTTAATAAAAAGAGTAGCTTCCATGAAAGTGAAACATTCTTTAACTGTTAATGACCTGCTTAGACGAAATGATAGATAAATATATGCATAGTTTTGCCTTTATCGTTGAAATGTCTGTCTGATGCAGGATGTGTACATAGAACGAAAGCGAGAGTAATGGAGCGAACGACCAAATAACGTAAGTGAGAGGAGAAGAATAATTGAACCATATCATTTTTTTCAGTGGTGGTTTGAATAGTTTCTCAACAGCAGATTATGTGAAAGAGAAGTATCCGAATGACAATATCCTTCTGTATTTTACAGATACGTTGTGGGAAAACGAAGATCTTCACCGTTTTATTAATGAGGCATCGGATAAAATGAAGCTTCCTTTACTAATGCATAGTGCAGGAATAAATCCTATGCAGTTGATGTTTGAAAAGAAGTTAGTCTTTAACAATATGATAGGTGAATGTTCCAAGGTTTTAAAAACGAAAGTAGCAGCTAATTTCCTGAAAAAAGGAATTAAGCCGCCTATAGAGAAATGGCGAAACAAGCAGTATCTAAAAAACGATGACTTTACAACAGAGGCAACTCTTTATTTCGGAATTGGCTTTGATGAAATGCATAGACAGGGCCCGATTCAGAAAAACTGGAAGCCATTTCAAGTGGAAATGCCGCTAATTGATAATTATATCGATAATACGGCCATTTTAAAAAAATATAACATTAGGCAGCCGATTTTGTATGATCTTGGGTTCTCTCACAATAATTGCAATGCTACGTGCGTGAAAGCTGGCCATGGTCATTATAAAAACCTTCTTGAAAAAATGCCAGACGTATTTTATAAAATCATGGAACAAGAACACTATATAAAGCTGTACGTTTCGTCCTATCGATACATCATAAACACTGACTTACCGGAAGAAGATATCATACCGGAACATGTTCAGGAAGTAATGTTGGAGGAGTTGGATGATGCTTATCGAGATTATTTTTATGGACGGGCAAAAAAGCCAAAACCTTTTATTCATCCATCTGCTAGTGCTGCACCTAAATATTTTGAAATTCAACAGTATGCCTTTATGAAAAAAACTGTTAATGGTGAAACAAAACCTTATCCAATCCGAGAATTGATGTATGACATTCAAGGAAAACCTTTTAATACTTATGGATTGAATCTGGAGCTAGAGCAAGAGAGACAGATGACTATATTCGATTTTATCAGTAGAAAACCGGAAGTGGACATCTACGATATTGGTGGATGTGGATGTTCTTTTGCTGAATAGTAAGGTTATTACACTGTGATTTGAAGCATAATTTTGCCGCTACAGCAACGATATGCTTCAAATCAGTCTTTTCCGGTAAGAAAGAATTTGTTGGGTTATCCCGTTACCTGAAGAACCTCAACCTATGGAAGAGAACGGGCAATATTTACTCTTTTTATAAATAAAAAACCAGGATAAAATAAGTTTTATCCTGGTTTTTTTATGTTTATCGTCAGTAAGATTAAATGGAGTATTGGTTTGAAGCTGGTACCGATGTACGCAGGTCAATCGTGTCAAATTCTTCTTGTGTCCGTAACGTCATTTTTCCGATGCCTGCTAAACCTATACCTTTAAAAGCTCTATGTGATGTAGAGTTGTCACGGAAAACTCCAGCTCCAACTTTTTTTTGTTTTCCACGTTCTGAGCGAGCTTGGATTTTGTAAATCATGTTTACTCACCCTTTCCCTTTCTTTGTTAATATTTTACCCGATTTTCTACCTGTTGGCTAATGTTTTTAGAAACATATCGGCTGTTTTTTCCATGTTAACGGCATTTCTAAGAACTTCGTGAGCTGGCATACGATCAAAAATAAAGAGAGCCACATGAGCTTGTCCACTTATATAGAGGTGATGGGCCAAGTAACTACGACCATTTTTTTGTGAGTCCCCAGTGGTTTTACGGAATATATATACTCTCTGGTGGTTGGTCGCTATGAGAAATAATATAGATTCAAGGATACCTATACGCTTATTAATCGAATAAAGTTTAGTAGAATATCCTGCTGGTAGATAAATAGGTTCCTTGTGTCCAAGTTGATGCAAAAGTTCAGAAATGACATTGATGCATGCGAATTGAAATACATTTTTTTCAGATAGATTATCCTTTGGAATTCGTGAAATAACTGAACTATATTTTTTTATAAAAGCGATCATCTTTGATTTATCAATAGAATAGGTTGCCGCGTAAAATTCGTCCCTTGCGATAGGATCAACGCTGTATTCTTTTCCTGTCCAACTACTAATATTATCAACTTCCTCAATAACACGTTTCGCATAAAAATATGTGGCCGATATGTTATAGCTAAAGATTTGTATACCTAGCAATTTATCATGAGTTGGAACAAATCGTTCCATTTTATCTTTTATCATGTTTAATTTCTCATTTTCTTTGGTAACAACTACTCTCTCTAATGGATTCATTAACAAGTAGTCTTGATAGTTGTCTACCCGTCCCGCTGCTGTCTCTAAATCAGTCTGTAACTTTTCCACTTGAGCACTTAAGTTTTTATTGTCATTTGACTTCATTATCAAGTGTGTAACTCCGGTCAATAGCAATAAAAACAATGGTATGTAACCTGCTCTAGGCATTGGAACAAGTATGGAATCAAGTTTTCTTTGAATCCAGTCCTTCGTATCGCCTGCTGCGACATCACCAATGAGTGGTATGAAGACCTCATAAAGTAAAGTGAGCAACAACCACGCAGCCCAAAGAAAATTGTATTTATCCTTTTTCATATTCTTCCGAATCCTCTCTACATTCCTCTATATGATTATTATACAGTAGCTTCCTCTTTTTCTCGAAAATTCCACCCTTTTTTATTTTAAAAATAGACACGATTCATACTGCATGGTAAACTGAGTTTATCCTTTAATTTTTATTGCTCTACTTACTTTCTCCGCAGGCGCGAGGAAAGAACTGTTTGTTAAAATACGCTCAAAAAGAGTGACCAATCTGCTTATGCAGGTATTCCTTTTTTTAAAGGTTATTGGTACTTTTTTTGAGCGTTTTTTGTGCTCAAAATAAGCGAATAACTATGTTGGAGTGACGGATGACTTTCTTTTGTTATCCGTCTTTTTCTATTTTAGGAGGAAAGGGAATGAGCATTAATCCAAAGGCTTTGTTTTCCGCTGTATTAAGTCGAGCAGTGCCAGAAGAGAAGGTATCCTCTAGAGAGAGTACAATGTTGCTTACAAATAGAGCGTGTTTCTATAAGGTGGCATTCAAGGATATCTCTTTTGCTACGGTAAGTTTTGCCGAAGCAGAGGAAGCCTTCGAAACCATTCTTGCCTATATTCCCGACGAATGGGGAACAGACGAAGAATATTGTGAATGGGATACGGATGTATTGGAGGTCAATCGAAAGGCTCGCTTAATACAAGTTGCCCATGAATTACAGTCCGTGAAGAAGCGGAGCTAGATAATGAATATATGCACAGTCAACGGTATATTCAGGTACTACAATTGCACTCCCATAATAGTATGGATGCCTTTTTCTCCTCTATTGATGATGATGATGAAAAAGCATACATGTTATATGGCGTCGCAGGACGACTTGACCAGATTACTCCTGATGTACTTCTGCGAGTAGGCTGCAATGGTCAATTTATTGAACTTCCGTTGGAATACATATTTGAAGATTTCACGCTGGAGTCTATCGATCGCTCCTTTCCTCAAGAGTGGAAAGAACGAATTACCATAATGTAAGAGTATAAACGAAGAGAAGGTGGCCAAAACAGGCTCCTTCTCTTTTTTTCAATGATAATAAACCAAAAAGGAGAGGGTTAGAATGTGTAAAAAAATGACTATTGTTGAAATAATGAACGAAATGCAGAAGGCTGACATTCATCCAGATGATGCAGCTCAATATTACCGTCAATGTTCTTGCTGTGGAGCCTTTGTATATGTAGATGAACAATCTGCAGAAAGGCATATTAAAGGGACTACGTATTATGACATTTGCGATCACTGCATTGAACGAGCAGAGAATAACCTTCCATTTCATACGTTTGAGCAACCTGACTATCCTGAATATAAGGACGAAGAAGAGTTGGGAATTGACGTAGCATGATTCAGGCCAATGAATTCATAATGGGGTGAAAACAATGGAGTTAGTAAAAGGAAGGGTGCTTGTAAAGGGGCAACGAGTACGTGTGTACTTAAATCTTCAGCGGAATGGTATCTTTTCAATTCAAGATTACAAAACTGGTCTTGTGGTTGGCTATGCAGCGTCAGTAAAGCTTAAAAGCTGTTCGTTTGTAGTTCGAAAAGCAGGTCAGGCAAAAGCACGAGCAGAACGAGTACGTAATGTACATGGATTTTTAGTGGGTGACTTTGATGAGGCTGATATTAAGCGTCCAGCAGAGATGACAAGATGCGGATATTATTGCCCATTTACTACGGATACATTGGTAGATGAAGAAACAAGAGAACCAGTTGGTCCCTTACGAATGGCTATTTGCAGAAACAGGAGAGTGTACTTTGCAAAGGAGGAACTTTTATGCAGAACTTTATTCGATTAAGAGGAAAACAATCATGTGTTTATTACAAAATTGTGATAGTCGGTACCGGGGGTAATGGTAGCCATTTCATCCGTAATCTTTGCCAGATTACCCGGACATTTAAAGATACAGAGGAATACAAGAATAATCTTGTGGATATAACTATAGTAGATGCTGATCGGGTAGAGGCCAAAAATTTAAATAACCAAATTTTTGCTTCCGATGATATTGGCGATTTTAAGGTAGAAGCGTTAGCAGAACGGTATGGTGAGCATTATGGGCTTCATATCAAAAATGCGACGGAATATGTAAAAGAAGAAGCTATGTTATATAAATTGTTCAAAGTGGATGAGGTAAACCAAGATGATTATCAGGTCATTCCGATCCTTGTTGCGATGGTAGATAACAATAAATCACGTCAACTATTCCACCGTTTCTTTTATAGTGAAAATGTTGAGGATTTGATTTATCTGGATGCTGGTATAGACGGAATTGTGCATTTTGAAAAAGATCGCCTTTCTCCTGAACAGAAAATCGAGCGGGAGCTATCCGGCTTTTCGGGACAAATTGTTCTAGGATTAAAATGGGGCGGTAAAGTCATTCTCCCACCAATTACAGAAGTATTTCCAAGCATTCTTCAGGATACTCGAACTGCCTTTCCTGGGGAATCGTGTGGTGAACTAGTATTGAATAATCCACAACGCGTAATGACTAATCAATACGCTGCTCAGTTAGCAACAGGTTATATCAATAACTTGTACCAGAACCAGTGGATTTTTACCAACTCAATTACCTTTAATGCTCAATTCATCGGAGCAAGACCCACGTTCCTAACAAACGAGCAGGTACAGCGGTTTAAAGAGGTAGTGGAGAAGCGAGAGCTAGAGACGATAACCAATAAAGGGGTAATTTGAGAAATTATTCTTTATAAAAAGAAGAATAAAATTTAGAAAAGGTTGAGAACAAGGATTTTCAACTTTATTTCTGCAGAAAGTAGATAATCTATTTATTCATAATGTAGAGTGTAGCACTTGTGATTTTTATAAATCGCAAGTGCTTTTTTCATTTTAAAGGAGAGTGTAAATATGAATGTACGTAATCTGGCGAATGATAATTCCTATAAATTTAAAGAGATGCCCTCGAAAATCGTTCCTAAAACTAACTTAAAAAAGCATAAAAATAGCACTAGAATTCTATGGTCATGGTTAGCGGAAAAAGGATGGGAATTTCTTGGGGTGGTCAGAGAGTGGACTGCAATTTTTAGGAAAGGAGCCTGGCATATAGCTATTCATCATTTTATTGATGAATCCCCTATGTCTGAGCTTATAGATAAACCAGTACTTTTATCTCCATGTGAGATTATTGGAGATGAAGAAATAGCTTATGAAATAATAAAGAAGCTATATGACTTTAAATTTAGCATTACGGTACCACAGCAGGCGTTTACGGATGCTTTAATTCTTGATACTTGTGGATGCGAATATAACTGGCACTATGACAGTCCAAAACACAAATTTATGGTATGGGCACAGAAAGATGACGTACATCTACTGATTGAATACTTTCACAACATGCCATTTGCTCCTTATGGAGTAACGCAAAAAATGAGGTATCCATGTTTAGCTTTGGAATATGTGCAACCGAGCTTTTTTGAAGAGGACTTTCCTCCAGAAAAACAAAAGAAAAAAAGGACAGAGAACGGTGAAAAAATTGACTTTATCAGGATACCAGAGGAAATGCCAAAAGAAGTACTTGAAAGAGCAGAGAAAGCAATTGAACGGGTGTTCAAGGACTTCAGACGTATTAGTATAGCTTATAGTGGGGGAAAAGATAGTACAGTAGTGCTTATCCTGGTATTTCGATACCTCTTAAAACACCCAGATTGTAAACATGAAATTACAATAGTAAGTGCTGATACATTAGTCGATAATCCGCTCATCCTTCGTCATCTTGTAAAGATGAAGAAAGTAATTGAGAATTACTGCCGGAAAATAAGGAAAGAGATTCCTTTTATTCTCGTTGAACCATACGAAGGCCAAGATTTTTTTTCCTGTCTACTTGGTCGTGGCTATGCTCCTCCCTCCAGTAAAAATCGGTGGTGCGTTGAAAGAATTAAGATTATTCCAGCTCAAAAGAAGCTTGTCGAGTTATTTGGAACTGGAGAGCCAACTTGTCAATTACTTGGTACCCGGACCTCAGAAAGTCAAAATCGCGCCCGCAGCATTGAACGGGTATATGGGGATGATTTTTACAGTCAGCACACCATTTCGAATATTACATCTACAAGCCCGATTGTTGATTGGACAGCAGAAGATGTGGTTACGTTTCTGGTACGTGAGAAAGCTCCTTGGGACGAAGAGTATTCAAACTATCAACTTATTAATTTATATGGTAGTGCGGCGTCATTTGGGGAATGTCCAATTGGGGCAGCTATAACTTCGGATTCGGATGCAAAATGTTCAGGTCGGAGTGCACGCTTTGGTTGTTTTACTTGTACTTTAGTTGAAGATGACGTGTCTTTACGTAATCTAGCAATGGATTATCCTGAATTGAATCCGTATTACGAATTCCGTTGCATTCTTAAGGCATCACAGGATATTCGTTATGGCGGCTTTACAGGCTATCAACGAAAGCCTAAACAAGTGATTGCAAATGGATTTGGCGATTTAACCATTGATGTGCGAACTTTGCTATTACAACATCTTAAGCGACTTAACATTCAATTAGAAGATCGAATTGTATCGAGTATATATCAAGAAGTAATAACACGCGAGTACAGCGAAGGAATAGCTCTTACAGACCGCTTCCGTAAGGCTTTGTATGCCCATTATAAGGTGCATCCGGTTTTTACTGGTTCCATGTACAACCCGATTTTTGATCCGTATGGAACAGGGGTAGATCGTCGGACTGAAGAGGACGCGGCTGCAATTAAGAGAGTTTTGGCTCGTATGGCTAAACAAAAAAACAGCAATGAGAGCTAACAATTAACTCTTTTCCAAGAATTATACAGAGGATATAGAAGAGACGGATTGAAGTACCGTCTCTTTTACTTTTGTAAACCTATAGAAGAAGCAAAAGAGGAGGACTAAATAAAATGATTACCACTAGTGTAAAGATAAGAGAGTATATACAACTCAGCTTTATAGTTCGTCAGGAGCTTGAAAAAATAGCAACTAATGAGGCGCGTATGAAAGAGTATGAACTCATCGGGTCTGGAATGAATGCGACTGTTTTCAATGTTCACGGCATGGCCCTAAAGGTTTATGATTCTGAATATGCCATGATTGGGGATGCGGTACCTTTAAAAATTTTAAAGGGATCTATTTATTTCCCTGAACTATATGCTCGATGCCCCGAGCGTTTTGTTCTAATGGAATATATACCAGGAAAAACACTAAAACAATATGCTTTAGAGAAAGTCACTTTTAAATCAGAGTGGTTTAACCATTTAGAAAGAGCATTGAAATTTGCTTTATCAAAAGGAGTTAGCTTTGAAGACTTGCACTTGGAAAACGTTATAATACGAGACAATATCCCAGTAATTGTAGATGTGGGAGATTACTATGCTGGTGATTATAAAATGAATGAACGGGCTTTACAGTCCATTCCTGAATTTTATGAAAAAGTGTTGCGAAATCCTAACGATTACAATTAAACTAGAATGTTTAAAAACACAAAAATAACAAGGAATCCATTTTGAAAAAGATTAATCAAAATGGATTTCTTGTTATTTTGACGTAATATGGGGATGTGATAGAGATTTTTAATCAAACTTTACTTCAAAGCCACAGTCTCTTAGATAATTGTTTAATATATACAATTATAGTATTTTTTTACTATATATTTTAATTGGAAAATATAGTAACTTTATTTTAAGGTTTTTTTGAATTTTATTCCATTAGAACCTTAAAATACAAACTTGTTAAGGAGGAAATTTTTAATGAATCGTTTCAAGAAAGTATTACTAGGATGCACACTTGTTTCTCTAGCAATACCAAGTGTTGCAGGAGCCACCTCTTCATTAGGTAGTGTAGAAACTAGTACAGACCATACTTCTACAATTCCAGCACATATGGCACCAGGTACACTCATTGAATTTGATGACCAAAATCAGCTTAAAATATTAGAAGAAGGAGATGATAGTTATTTAAAAGTAAATTCTAATTTAGTAAACGAAGGAGAAAATTCTGATACAGAACTTCCTGTTATAAAGCCAGGAATGCAGGTTGTTTATGATGCATTAGGTGCTCCTATTGTAATTATTCCGGAGAGCCGTGAAGAGGTAAATGTAGAAATGAAAGAAATAAACAATTTAGATGAACACAAGGATTCTGCTCCTGTGTTCCGGGCTGCTTCTACAGAGTCTGGTGAAATTTCTCATTTCGATATTTGGAAAGAAAAAAAGACAGCGTCAGGTCTAAGAGCTGCTGATGGTGCTGCACACAAAACAATCGGGCTTAAGAAGCCTGTAAATGTGAAGAATAATAAGAATAGTAAGACTACGAATGTAAGAATTTTAGATCGAGGTCCTTATGCAAAAGGAAGAATTTTGGATATGTCACAAGAATCTTTTGCTAAAGTATATCCTTTGAAAGAAGGACATTTTCCAGGAACGATTACTTGGCAGGAGTAATCTACATATTTTGAGTTGAGCATTTACTAGAATAGACTTTTTATATACTGACTTATTTGGGTTTGACGGTAAAAGCAAAGATAATTTCATTATTTTTGTTAAAATCGCTCAAGCCCAAATTTGTTTTTATAATTTTTTCCTTAGTATATCGAATCGGAAGAGGGTTTTTTTATGAAACAAAAAAGTGGACTGGTTGCTTCCCTATTTTTACTTATGTTTATTTTCTGTGGTTGTGCTAAAAATCCCACAAATACTACTCCTATTCATAAAAATAACAACACCTTAGATAACGAAAAAATTGTTGTATCAGCATATAATCGGGAAGGAAAAAGTAGTATAACATTGGTTAATCCCAAGAATGGGCTCGGAGAAGTATTGCTTGATAATCGTGATGTTTGGTTGAGTGGGGAAGTTTCTAGTGATGGAAAGTCTCTTGTTTATGTAGACGCTATAGGTGATACAGGAGCATGGAATGTTTTTTTACGGGATTTAAAAACGAAAAAGACATATCAAGTTACAAATGATTCTCTAGGGCAATTAAATGCTCGATTTGGTGATAAAAATGGAAAGGTTATTTATAGTGAGGTCATAGGAAACTCGGGTCCAGCTTCTAAAATCGTGAAAATTGACACGGAAAATAAAAATTCGGTGTTACTTGACTCAAATCAAAAAGATAGGTCAGCTGAAAAGTTTGATGTGTTTGAAAATAAAATTGTAGGTGCTTTTGTTTCAGAATCTCAAAATAATAAAAGATGGGAAGAAGCTAACATGAAAGATATTGAACCAAGGCAGCTTCCTTATTCAATATGTGAAATGGACAAAGACGGCAAGAATATGAGAGAAATAAGTAAGATAAATGCTATTAATATTGACTTTATTTCATATGGAGCTGATGGTAAATATATAACATTTGGTGGAGAGAAAATTGGAAATGATAGCGGAAGCGGAATTTATAAATTATCCATAGAAAATGGAAAATTAGAAAGGTTATTGACGGATACTATGCTTAAAGAAAAAGAAAAAAGTATTGTATCTAAAATAGGGAAAGAACGTTATGGAGTTCTTTCTAAAGATGGAAAAAAATTATATTTCGCAGGTGTACCTAAGGATGCTAAAGAGGTGACTTTCAAAGATATAACAAGTAAGCCTCGATCTCTATATCAGTATGATTTAGAAACAAAAGAAATTGAACAAATATATGATCCAAAGGGGCCGGTGATTATTACTGATGTAACAATTTCATACTAAACGGAATCCTAAAAGTAATCACTAAAAAAGAACCTAGTGACACCGGTATTCGAACTGTGAACTTCAATGTAGACAGTTTGAATAAAAGGACCTTGGCTTAGGAAACCAAAAGATGACTTCTGAATTCATCAGGCTCAGATACTAGATCTTTCTAGTGTCTATTTTTTTGGGAATAATCAACCATCCTTTATCTCTATAGGGTCAAATACTTTTCTTCATACCGCACTTTCTACATTCCCTAAGGAAAATAGTATGCTTAACAGAGTTTTTGAAATGGGCAGTACCACAATTGTTGCAATATCTATTGATAGCATCTGGATATTCTTTGTAGTCATACACAATGCTTATTATGCATATTTTCCGTTTTTTGAAAATACATGTAATATTCCGTATAGGAAAATTTTCCCCTGACTGTACACAAACATGACTTTTAGATGGAATTTTAGCAGTGATTATCTTGTAATAATTACCATAAATCTGATTATTTAAGCATGTTTTTTCCCTTATAATTTTGCTAGAAGATATTAACTTTTTAAGGGGATGCAGTATGAAAAAGGACAAATCACTAGAACGAAAAATGAAATTAAAAATACCTGTAGCAGCCGTATTGGCAACTTCAGTTTTGCTATCAAATTTTGCAGGAGCAGTTCCAGTATTTGCATCTGGTATGCAAATTACAGATGAACATGGCATACACGGTGAGTTAGCACATATTGAAGCAATTGTATCCCGAGCTGAACAAAGTAAAAGCATGGATGATCTCATTCACGCAAGGCAGGATGTAAATGAGATGCTTGAGGGACAAACGAAATATGATCTACAAGCTCGTCTTCGCACGGTAGAAAAACAGCTCTTGAATGGAAATCCAATAGACGATGCTAAGTTTTATGTTAGTGAGGTTGAGCTATGTTTATGCACTGATGTACTTAGCATTGCTAAAGGATATGTAAGTGAGTTACCTGATGGCTCAGATAAAGAAGCTCTAGCAACTCGTTTGAAAACCGTACAATATAAAATTGAGCATAAAGCTGAATTGTCTGCAATCTCAGCTGCTACTGCTGCAGTAGAACGAGCAGAACAAATGATTTCCCAATCTGATACGGATTATGCAAGGTACTTGGTGAATGGGCTTGACGCCAATGAAACAAAGAATAGTTTGATTAATCGTCTTGATACGCTTCAAACCCGTATTAACGCTTCTATAGCTACAGCTGAAAGCGCGGTTAGCAAGGTAGAAATTACGAAACTAAAAGCGGATTATACAACAGCGGATACGCTTGTTAAAGCTCTAATTTCTTGTCCATCTAAATTAACACTTGCTGATCGCCTAGCGGCTATTCAATATCAACTAGTTGATTCAAATATTGGAACAGGCCCAGGAAGTAATCAGGGGGATAACAGCAATGAAGCTATTACACAAGCCACACAAGCTGTTTCTTATGCAGAAAGCGTAAGAACGGTTCAAGCGTATAATACAGCGATGGCTTTAGTCAGTGCCTTGCAGCCAGGAAGTAAGCAAACAGAGCTTGAGAATCGTCTCAATAAAATACAGTTAATCTCGGATCCAGCAAATGAGACAAGTTCTTTTCAAAAAGCGGAAGAAGCAGTAAAAGCCGCTGAATATATGCGGACACAGGAAAATTACAATAAAGCAAAAGCACTTGTTGATCATTTGAATGAAGGTTCAGATAAAACGATCCTTCTTCAACGCTTAGCGGTAGTGAAAAAACATTTAGACGAGCAATCGGAAGCACATAAAAATGATGAAGCAATTAAAAGTGCAACAGACAAAGTTGCAAGGGCTGAATCAAGCCGTACTCAAGGAAATTATGATATCGCAAAATCTTTTGTAGATGCACTGCCATCAAGCTCAGATAAAACGATCCTCCTTAACCGCTTACAAGTTATAAAGGACTATCTTGAGGAAAAAGCTCGTGTAGAAAAAGATGCAGCATCTATTTCATCGGCTACCGTTGCAGTGGCAAAAGTAGAATTAAATCGTACAGAGGATAATTACAATGCAGCGAAAAGGGCTGTTGATGCTTTGCCAGATAGCGATTCTAAAACTACTCTTTTAAATCGTTTAGAAACAGTCAGAAAGTCTATGGAAAGTAAAAATAAAACTAGCTCAAGTCAAAATAGTACAACGAATACTTCTACTACTACGAAAACGACAGAGTCAGGAAAAGCAATAAGTGGAATTGAAAAAACGCCTGCACAGGCAGCAGTTGAAAAGAAGATCTTAACAATTGTGCAAAAACATTGGGCTAAGAATGACATACAAAAACTAATGGATCATAATATTTTTATTTGGGACAACGCTCAAGAATTTAATCTAAATGATAAGGTAAGTCAAATTGAGTTCACTGCAATGCTGGTTCGTGCATATGAACCAAATATAAACGTGATAAAGTCTGATGTTCTTTCAGGTAAGTTTGGTTCAGAAATCCGTGTCGCTCTTGATAAAGGATTTATAAAGGGCACAGAAGATTTAGAAAAAGTGATGACGCGAGAGCAGGCCGTGAGGATGATGGTTAAAGCGTTAAATGAAAAGGTAACAACATACGAACCACTGTCCTTAGATATCTTGAACACCTATAAGGATGCAAATAAATTAGGGCCTCTTGCTGCAAACGATTTTAGTTTTGCAATACAAAGTAAATTAATTGTTGGAGATGCAGAAAGAAACCTTAATCCACAGGCTGTAATGACAAAAGCAGAGGCTATTTCTTTTATTAGTCGACTTTTAGATAAGCTGCCAGTCAAAAAATAACCAAATAGTGTTTTACTGGGCCTAATGAGGAAATCCCCTTGTTAGGCTCTTTTTGAAAAAAGAGGAGGGAATTCTGTTGGCAAACGTACGTGAAACAGAAAACCATATGCTTGTTGAAATTGAAAAATTTCAACTCTTACATCGTCGAAAAGAATTTATTCCGTATATCTTTTATGTTACAGGATTTATTTATCTTTTGGTAATGCATAGCTTTGAGGGGATAGCAGCAATACTGTTCCTGTTTGGAATGATGTATCAAAATAGATTAGGTCTACAAAAGAAAAAGCTAAAAATTTTACAGGCTGACGCTGCCGGTGGACTAGAAAGCGAATCAGTCCTACGAGATTTACCAGATGATTATTTTCTTATTAATGATGTAGAAGTAACGTTACGAAATGGACAAAAATCGCAGATCGACCACCTAGTTCTTGGTCGAGGAGGACTTTTTGTGATTCAGTCTAAAAATTATACAGGTCGGATCGAAGGAAGTTGTAATTTATTTGCAAAGAATTGGCTCCAGATTAAGAAGCGACAAGCAGCAAAAGAAGAGAGAAGAGAATTCCCTAACCCTGTTACTCAAGTTTCAAACTTTGCATCCCGTTTGCATGATTATTTAGCGCAGCATGGGATTAGAAACGGTCCTACTATACATGGAGCTGTTTTGTTCACAAATACAGAGGTTGAACTTTACATCGAAAAAAGAGGAAGTATTCCTATATTGGTACGTGAAGAAATATATGACTTTGTGAAGAGAATGCCGGCTATTTACACAGATGAACAACTAAATGCAGTGTTGCCTTTACTGTGGGGTCTTCCACAACCAAAGACCAGTCAAATTAAAGATTCTGTGCCTTATGTAAGTACAAAAACAATTTTATTTACAAGTGTTTTTGCTTTGTTTCTTTTCTTATTTCTTCTAACACAGCATTATATAAATAATGGGGATTTAAATACGGATCAAGCGATACTTCATATCATTGGGCATACAGGATCACTCCTTCTATTTTCAGCTAATTTTTTAGCGATTTTATATGCAATAAAAATCATTTTTACTTTTATAAATAGGAGAATAAAGTTATGAATTTTTAAATTAGAATGGGGATGGATGTGTGGACAAAACAAACGTTGATACAAGGAATTGTAAAAATTGTTGGTGGAATGTTAACAGGTGTACATTCTTAGAAGAATGACAGTCATTACAGGTAGATAAAGTGTATGAGGATTGCTGTTGGCTTGGTGACCTGAAGAGAATAACGAACGACATACTTACTTGAAATTGTATGGGAGAGAAGGCGACCGAATTGGGGTCTTTCCATCTCTAATGTAATAATAAAATGGAGTTTTCTGTAGAAGGGTAATATATAGAAAACCATTGTTTGAACTGAAAAAATTACCAGCATAAATCATCTTAAACAGCATATTATAATAATCACCAGGTGTTTTATTTGTTTTTATATATTTTGTTTTATTTGTTTTAAATGATTTAGATGTTTTCAGGCAGAAAGAGTATAGAAGTGATGCAGGCTAAAGGGACATATATATAACAAAAATGGTGTCAACTATAACAACTTTGGTGTAAAATATAACATTTTTGGTGCTAACTATAACCTTATTGGTGTTGATACTATAACAAAAATGGTGTCAACTATAACGTTATTGGTGTATATATAACAAATTCGGTGTAAAATATAACATTTTTGGTGTATTAAAATTTATCATTATAAGCAATAGCAAGAGCCTCGACTTTTTATGTCCTGCTCTTGCTATTTTTTTATTAAATATAACGTTTTTGGTGTGAAAAAAGTGTAGATAAATATATACTACAGAATGATATTTCAAGATTTTATATAACAAAAATGGTGGTTGCATTGTACTTTAAAGAAAAGAGGGCGATAATAGTTATGGACAAGCAAGGAGGGGAAAAAGGTGACATACAGCCGAAATGATTTGGTTACAAAATCAAATGATTTGATTGAGGCAAATTATAAACTTACAACAACAGAACAGAAAATAGTTGCCTTCCTAGCCAGTAAAGTGCAGCCAAATGATCAAGAATTTAAGCCTTATAGGCTGTCAATTAAGGAATTCGCCAAGGTAGCTGGGTTAAAAGGTCAATCCTATTATTCCGAAATTAAGAAAATCACCTTTCAATTAATGAAAAAAGCGTTCCAAGCGAAAGTTGGAAATAAAACGATACAGGCAAGTTGGATTTCTTCAGCTGTTTATAATGAAAATGAAGGAACGGTCGATATTTGCTTTGATCCGGTACTGCGTCCTTTTCTTCTTGAGTTAAAAGAGCGATTTACCAGTTATAGATTAGGCTATGTAATGGCCTTGAAGAGCTCTTACTCAATTCGTTTATTTGAGCTACTTAAACAATATGAAAACATAGGTTCACGAACGTTTGAAGTCGACATGCTGCGAAAAAAGCTTGGGGCCGATAATGTTTATCCTGTTTATGGAAACTTCAAACAGCGTGTACTTATGTCAGCGAAAAAGGAATTACAAACAAAAACAGACATTTGTTTCGAAATGGAAGAAATAAAACAGGGTAGAAAAGTACATAAAATTCATTTTAAAATCAAAAGTAAAACAGCATCCAAATTAGATGGTGAGCAATTAACTTTGCTTCTAAGTAATATCGAACCAGGGACAACCCACAATATTGCTCAAGCAGCTAGCAAGCTAGGAATTCAGGTTAATAATGAAGTATTAGAGAAATGGGCTCAGTATGGAGAAGAAAATGTTCTAAAGGCTCTTAATAGTATTAAAGGAAACAAAAGAGTGAAACACCCTATCCCTTATGTTACAAAGATACTCTCCAATATGCAGAAAGAGGAAGAAAAATTAACAGAGAATAAGAAAAATAAAAATGAGCGTATAGAAGAGCAAATTCGAATCTTTACTGAAAAATATGAAACCGTTTCTGAAGTACTTCCGGATTTTCTTGTACAAGCTTCCTTTACAAAGCATATTCTTGAAAATGAAACAGAGGTAACCAAGGAAGAAGTGAAAGACCTTTGGGAAACATATAAGGAGCAAATTATGACGCAAATCAAGAAATATAGGGATATAGTAAGAGAAAAAAAACGTCAGAAGTAGGAAAAACTATAACAAATTTGGTGATTGTTTTAGTCTTGCATCAACTATAACAAATTTGGTGTTCTTATGGCTTGTTTAGAATTAACATGTCGGTTAAAGGTCTAATTATAACAAATTTGGTGCATAGTTTTGGATTATACAAGGCTAATGAAGATATAAGTTTACTGCAAAAATTTTATATAACCATTCAAAGACACAATATAAGGAAATAAACCGGTTCCGCATATATTGTGTCTTTTTTGTACTTTAAGCAGTTTGTCAGAGATCTTAGATACAAGCAGAGCTAACTATAACAAATTTGGTGTTTAACTGCATTTTTTGATAGTTATTACACGTCAAAAGTTCAACTATAACAAATTTGGTGCCAATTGCTTATGTGAACATGGTTTATTTGTAGACTGACGATACAGTTTTTTATTTACATTAAAGTCATTTGATCAAAGATATAGGGACGAATCAATCTATATAATTTTGTATACATATTTCTTTGTAATGAATGGAATAATAGGAATGTAGTTACTATTTAATTTATTAGGAGGCATTACAAATGGCTAAAAATCAGAGTCAAAATACAAATAACCTGGTTGCTCCTCAAGCTAGGATGGCTATTGACCAAATGAAGTATGAAATTGCAGCTGAGTTTGGTGTACAGTTGGGGCCTGATACTACGTCCCGTCAAAACGGTTCTGTAGGTGGCGAAATTACCAAACGTTTGGTACAAATGGCTGAACAACAGCTTGGTGGCCGCATCCAATAAGTAAAGTCTTTGTAGCAGTGGCCAGTGGCTACTGCTTTTTATTATTGTAGGGAGGAAAAGCATGTGCGGACGTTTCACCTTGTTTACACCCCTGCCTGAGCTTTTGACACGGTTTAGTGCAAGTATTTAATAGCTGATGAGGCAAGAGAATTTGTATTAAATGCATATACAGCTTAGTAAGAACCATATAGAGGAGCATTTCATTCAGGCATTGAGCCTTTGCAACCGACTTCCACAATCGGGCGTGATTGCGGAACAACATCGGCAGAAAATGATCAAACTTTTTTATAAAAGAATGATTGAGTTGAATATATTAAGAGTGTGTTTTAATCAATCTATTATCAAAACACACTCTTTCTTTTTTCGTTTATCAAGGCTACTAGTATCCATTTGATCAAACACTATTCTAAAGCAACTTTGGTAGAGAAATTGAATTTTGCCCCTATATAGCCAATCGATACATTCCTGTTTTTTCTTCTAGTTCAATCTGAATTTCAAGTTGCTCGATTTTATCCTGATTTTGTTGAATGGAACTTGCTACCGTGGGATGTGGATCGATTTTAGTTTGTCTTAGGCGTTCAGCCCGAGCTTTTAAAAACTGCTCATTCTTTTCTTCAATAGCTCTAATGGATTCTCTTGTAAATTTGGGTAATTTACCGAAAGGAGGATTGCCTATACTGGAACAAAAGCCCATATCCCTACAATAAGCTGCTGTAATAGCAAATTTTATTTCGTTTGAGAGAGTGCCCCAATCCTTTTGCATGTCCTCTTCATACTTAAAAATTGCTCGTTTGGATAAATCAAGTGGACTAATATAAACATCGATCATTTCGCTATTTTGTTTGAAAATGTCAATGGGTGCTCTGAATTCTCCTAGTAGAGCGTCTCCACAATAAAGGCGGGTGTTTGTATCAAATTCGAAATAGCGATTCATTCTCTTTTCTTTTTTCGAAAAATGAAGGCCTAGAATTGGCCGAGGTGTATAAATCAACCAGGGCATATACATAAAAGCCTGAATACAAGCTACGCCAATCAAATGTGTGTTTAAGTCTGTTCCCACAGGTATTAGGCTATTGGATTGAAGTAAGATACTTCCCACACCACAGGTCGGCTCATATGTGCTTAATGTCGGGTCGTCTTGCCCGAGCAGTTTAACCATCATAGAGCTAACATGGCTCGGTGTCGGGTAAAACTCAAGCCATCCAGAGTATCCGTTCATACTTAGTAAATAGGAGAAATAGTCTTTAGGCTCAATAAGTAAAACATCCAGATAAAAAGTTTCATAAAGCCGATTCCAAAGTCGATTTGAAATATCTGGTTTTTTACTATACCATGCAATTCCGAGAGCATAGCCAATAAACTCTAAGAAATGCTCTATTCCGTAGCCTTCCTGTTTACAAATATTTACACACTTTTCAAGCATTTTATAACCTACTGAACCCAGAATGTCATTACCCAAATTAATTTCAGGAACTGGCTCACCACTATAGTCTGCTTTAGCGTTTAGATTAAGCCAATAAAACCATCTACCATTAACCAGCGTTTCAACCTGCAAAGCAGTACCGCGCATCCATCCAAAATAATGACTTTCATCAGCGCAGGTTGGAGGCTCAATATAAAGCGGTGTATTTTCAATTTCCGTTATTTTGAGATTATGTATGAATAGTTCTTCTGTTGAAAGAGAAGAGAGATAGTTTTGTCGTATTTGTTGCTCAGGAGTTAACTTTGCTTTTTTTACTTTTTGGGCTCTTTTTTCTTCTACTGCTAAAGACATCAGTCATTTCCCCTTATATATAAATATGTGTTTTTAAACTACATATATAATAATAAATACAAAACTTGATTGCAAAATTTATACGTTTGTATAAAAGGTAGGCAACTCTCATAGCATTTTGTTTTAATTTACAATTTATCCTTGCCATACTATTTATAAGAAAGTATCATAAACATATATTTATTTTTTCATTTTGTTTTTCTAATCCGTCAAGCGAGGGATTAGTTTTCGTGTATTTACACAATGACTTTATTTTAGTTAGCTATCCTTTTTGCTAAATACGCCCTTGTGGTGATAGTAGGAATTTTTTATTCCCATTGTCGCTACAAGGGCTATTTTTATATAGATATGCCCTTGTGTGACTATTTTGGTCGCCAAGGGCTTTTTCAATTTTAAAGGCCAAACCAAACCAACCAAATCACTTAAAAGGAGAGAGGTAAGATGCTAGAGATTGAATCTGGAACATTGATGGACGTTGTAGGAGTTATGGTAAAGAGTGCTCGAAAAGCATTGCTTGGAGAAAAGCACTTGTTTATCAAAACACTAAAAAATCAGGTGAGTTTTTATTTTAATGGGGCTGTGGTTTCCATCGAAAAACGTGTTAACGCAAAAATCATAAAGCAATTTGAGATTGCAACAACAGTTCCTGAAATCGAGAAAAAAGTTTTTGCTTTACCCAAAGATGAAACCATTCAGCTTTCTGTTACCAAATCGTCTTTAAATATGACTTGGGGTAGAGGAAGCACGATTAGTGTAGAGATTACAAAAGAAAAATCACCATTAATTGAGATACCTGAACTTATCGAAACAATTACATGGGGACCAGGCACACTTCATGGTATCACTGGCTTGATGATTCCATTTGCGGCCCCGTTTACCTCTGGAATGCAGAACCCTTCTACTGTGGGTCCGAATTTCCAAAAAGACGCACTAACGGGAGAGGTTTTTGTACGTTCAACTGATACTTATAAAGGTATCACGGTAAATGCAGGAAATTTGGAGTGGTTCACTGACCAGATGACAATAGATGCCGCCTCGTTAAATGCAGTTTGCAAGGTAATTCCTCCTGATGTCGAAGTAACAATCGGTCTTGGAGAAGGTAAAAATTTCTTTGTTTTTCGTGCCGGGGATACTACAGCAGTTGCCCAAATCATCAACGGCACATATCCAAACATCGATGAAGTTTATAATACCGATGCTGATTCTGCATGGCATTTTGATCGTTTAGAACTATTGGAATTATGCCGGCGTGTGAAAAAGTTAGGAGCCGTCTATGAATCTAAGCTTGAAGTTCGAATTATTAACAACAAGGCTTATGCGGTTATTCCAGACATTCTTAAGCAACAGTTAGGTGTTGCAATAGATGGAACACCTGTTGAGTTTGCGGTTAATGCTGAATATTTAGAGATAGCTACAAATGTATTTCGGGCTGAAGATGTAACACTCCATGTTCCGAAAAATCAGAGGCCAATTACATTGGTAAGTGAAGAGGTACCAAGCATAAAAGCGCTTGTTGCTCAGGTGAGACTATGACATTAATAATCAACGAGAGTGAGGTGAATGCCTCCTGAACTGATGCATCACAGTTTGGGAGGTTTTTTCAATGAAAATATCATATAACAGTCATCAAATTACGATTTTTGGCGAGAATTTATTGGAGCAATCTTTGCTATCTGAGTGTTTAGAAGCTGGAAAGGTGAATACTAAGAAGGGAATTGCCTTACACCAATACATTGTAGGGGATAAAACTTTTAATGAGGGCACTGTATATAAAGCTTTATCAGATTGGGGTTTAGAGCCGACTTCTGGTACCGAAAAGGTAAATGAAATGCTTACAGCTATGAGGCGTCGTTATCAACTAGATACAAGAAGTATTACGGATGTCATGGATACGCCACAGTATGCTACTGCTCTTAAAAGGGTGGAAGATATGTTTGGCCAGCCGCTTTCAGATGGTTCAAGTATGTTTCCATTTCAAAAGGAAGCAGGGGCTGTATTTCATATTAAAAAAAGATTGTTATTAGCCTTCGAGATGGGGTTGGGAAAAACACGTACAAGTCTGGTGGCCATGTTGTCAGATCCAACATGCAAGCGAATTATTATTGTCACAATGAGCCGTAACATAATCGACTGGGTACGTGAAATTGAGATGCTTGGCTATAAAGAAGATTACATTCTTCTGGAGAAACCAGGCGACTTGCAATCGAATAAGCTGATTCATCTTGTATCTTATGAGAAATGGGCATCTGATCGAATTACATTTAAACATCGAAGCATAGAAGATTGTCCTTGCTGTGGAATGAAACTACGGCTAGATCCGAGCGGACACCGTATCAAAGGGTATTGTTCTCACTCAAAGAAAAGGTATAGCCCAGTAATGGAAGAACGCTGGTCAGATGATAATAGGCCAGAGCATTGCCCTGAGTGCCATAATCCCTGGAAAGGTGTATACGAGTGCGTAAATGTAGCCCGTAAGAGAATTGGAGATCACTACATAAATGTGAAGTGTGGTTACTCATTGATTGAAAAGCGAAAAAAACCACTTTCTATGTATTATCACAATGGATATACACACGCTTGCATAGATGAGGCCCATTATATCAAAAATAATACTTCACAAAGGACAAAGGCGATTTTTCGAATTACAGCTCCCAAGCGAATGGCTTTATCGGGCACACCAGCAGAGAATGGCGCTGATGACTTATTTGGAATTCTTGCTTGGTTAACCGGTTGTACTTCACGTTTTGAAGATCCAAAGGAACACGCGCCATTTCAAGCATACGGACGTAAGGGAATGGAGCATTTTCGTGAGTATTATTCTGGAGGGAAGAAGCGTCGTATTCTTGACATTGATAGTGTTGAGCCTCGTGCTAGTAACATACAAAAATTATGGACAATCCTTGACTCGCTAATGATACGTAAGAAGAAGCTAGACGATGATGTAAAGAAGTTTCTGAAGGTACCGAAACCTGAACATCATCGGGTACATCTTCCCCTACATAATGCAGAGAGGGAGTTGTACGATAAGCTTCTTGCTCGATTTAAGGAATGGTATGAATTTGAGCTTATCAAAAAGCAGGATGCGGGAGCACGAGGGGATAAGTATCGTATTTCCACTATTGAAATTTGTACATGGATGGACAAATTGCGTAAGGCAGCAAGCGCCCCTTGGCAGTTTAAAGAATATGACGCAGCAAAGGGCGCAAATACAACCTCTAAGTTGGACTTTCTTCGAACCCATGCTAAAAATCTCCTAATGAGAAACACTAAATTTCTAGTATTCTCTGGTCATAAACATACAGTCGAAGAGTTGAGTAAGCTTTTAAATGGGATTATTCCTGGAAAAGAAGCTGTCTTTATTCATGGCGGTATTGCCATGAAAGATCGCTGGGAGTTCATTCGACGGTTTCAAGATCCGCATGATCCTCTATCCATTATTGTTTTTTCTCATAAAACTGGTGCTGAAAGTTACACGCTCACAGAAGCGAAGGCAGTTTTCTTATTTGATCTTGAGTTTAATGGGAAACGCCTTGAGCAGTGTTACTCACGAGCTGTTCGTATGGGGCAAAAAGATATAGTGGATATTTATTGGATGATGGGCTTAGACACAATTGATGTTAATTTACATGGCTTGGTACTGTCCAAAATTTCCGGTGTAAACCTTGCAGTTGATCGGGAAGAGCTTAATTTTGAAGAACTTGCGAAAGAGTTTGAGGGTAATGGAAAAAGTGGTGCTGTTGTTGACTACGAGCAATTCGCAAGTGAAATGTTATCACGCGGAACGAAACGTGAAGAAATTCAGTCTGCGTAGAAGGAGATATCTCAATGACAATGACCTATAATGAGTTTTCAAGAGAGGTTGTAATAGAGTGGCACGAGCAAAAGGATAAAAAAGCTTCTCCTATTTATCACTCGCTAAATAGAGTCCCAACCATGGTGCAACTTCACCCTAAAGACCCTACAAAAATAGTACGGGCACACTTTGAAGGGGCAAGGCCTGGATGGATAAGTGATTATGTTAAAAAACATAATTTTAAAAGTAATGTTACCCAACTTAATGACAAACTTGGATGGTGGATTGCGAATTGGAAGGTATATGAAAAAGATGAAGTTCCTTTTTCAGCTCCTTCTCTTAAAGGGATCGTTAGGCAATTAAGTCATCATATACCTGATGTGTATCCCGAGGGGAGAGAGCGTATCCTTGGAAACATGGATAGCATTATCAAAAACTTGCTTAACTATCCTACTGCTTTTATTCCTTATGGTGTATGGTATCGACCAGAGGAAAGGAATGGAGAATACGGTTGTTTATTATTAGACAATATTATCCCATTAAGAGAAAGTAGTGAGTCAGATGAAGACTATCGGTCACGTATTTTACGAGATGGTAGGTTAGACGAGCTCATATTTGAGTTAAGTACTCCTCTTCCGGATCCAGAGCCACAGGAAGAAGAATGTGAAATTTTGCAATCACCAGAAGAAAGTATGTCTGGTGAGTTCCTCCCTGAGGAATTAGAAGAACTACCAATAACAGAGTTTAAATTAAACGACCTCTCGATGGAGGAGTTTACTTTTGATGAACATAATCCTGGGGCCCAAGAACAGGGAGAATCTGTTTTTATTACTGAATCAGGTGACCTTCCAATGGAAGAGTTTAACTTTAATAAATTTGATTCTATAGCAAGAGAACAGAATAAATCTGTTTTGATTACTGACGAGTCAAAGACGACTATTTCTAAAAATGGAGCGGGAATAGGCAAAGAAAATGAACTTGTTATCAAGAATGAGGTTAACGAATACGAGGCCATTAAGGGAACTGTGAGTGATGAAACTCCACAAGGAAAGAATGCTTTTAAGGAACCAGAAGCTCAATCCCAGTCGGCTACGTCCCCTACACCAACATCTAGTACAACTAAGAGGGGAAGTCGTACTCGCAAACCAGGTAAGAGCACCACTGTATTTGGCGGGGGAAGAGCTGCAGGAAACAAACCAGTTCCTACAGACCAATATTCATTATTTTAGAGTAGGGAAGGCGCTAATGCACGATAAAGCATAGCGTCTTTTTATCTAATTACCAGAGGGAATGACAGTGAAACTATTTTTATACTTCATTAATTTGAAGCACGTAAAGACTTATTCATGTAGGAAAGTTCATTTTCTCTTACGCAAGTTTTTGATTTTGTGAGGAGTGTAAAAAAATTTATTGTCCATCAAAATCTATCTATGCAACTCGGAATAACGATTGTATTTGCGTTAGGTGATAAAAGAACTTCCATGGAAAAAATAAGGAGGGTATCTCAAATGTGGAAAAAGGTAGACCAAAATAAGTTTATAAAAACTCTTACAGAAAATAAATTTCTTGTAGTGATTATCTCAAAAATAACGGAAGGCTACTTTCTCAAAGTTTTTTGTTGCGATTTAAACAGTTATTCTGAGAAGGATGTTGAACAGGCCATACAATCGAGAGGACTTACGAATACGGATTGCAAGGAAGAAGTCGTGATTGCTGTTTCTGAGTATTATAATCGTTTTGAGTGGGCGTGTAAGTGTGACACACTAACGGATTTGTTTTATGAATTAAACAGTACAACTCGTTTCGATATGATGCTTTTAGCAGATTTTAATCTTGAATAATGTCGTATGCTTACTGCTTCATAAGAAAAGGGATAATAACTTTTAATATATACATGTGCACATATTACAAAAGGAGATATATTTTATGAGTTGGACTATAAATAGAAGTCAACAAACATCATTTAATATTATTGGAGAACAAGGGGAATGGATTGCAACTGTATATGGTGAGCGTCATACTCAAACATTGCGTATGATTCACAAAGCTCCAGATATGCTTAATCTAATTAAAAAGTTAGATTCTCCACAAGCAGTAGAGCTAGTAAAATACATTGAAACAGGGCGGTTTGGTTAAGTAAACTGCTCACAATAAGTTAATCTATAAGCCAACCAAGTATGGTTGGCTTTTCTATTTGATAAAGGTTAACTTCATACAGAGTTATCCCTTGTTGTGATGAAAAAAACATGCTAATATATTGATATATTTTATTTTTCATTTTTAACTTATCCATTCTCAAGCGGGAACGGAGCCTACTTTTAGAAAACAGTTGACTATGGGATTATTTTCTCCATTCTTTTATTGACAATGACTATTATCCTTAGTTTGCATTTAAGCTAAGGTTATTTTATGTTCAAAACGCCTGTTGGCGGAGTATGTCTTTTATGATACTCCTGCTGACAGGCGTTTTTTATATATATGTATTTATATAAAAAATTTCTTTTAATAAAGGAGGAGTACATGATGGTTTACAAAAACACTCAAGTAAATACGGATATTATGGAGAAAATCGCTCGTTCACTTAATTCCAATTCTTTATATAAGGGATTAACGATAGAAGAACAGGAATACATGAGAGCACTTTTAAAAAATAAAAAGTTGCAGAATTTGCCTGTTAAGAAACTACGTAAAATCGCGATTGCAAAAGCAAAGAGTAGAAGGAGAAATGAAATCCTTTCGGTGCTAAAATACACAGGATTGGTATTATTTGGGGCGCTGTTATCTTACTTCTTCCTCTTTTTTGCGGCTTTCTTTATGGCTGAGTTCAAATAACTATTCGGAGGGATTCGAATCCATGCGGATTTGGAAAGTACTATTGATTATGGCTGCATTTATGATATTGCTGCCGGTGTCATTGAATTTGTTGTTTTTTACGAGATTTAGTTTTGACATGCAAATTGGTCATTTCTCATTAGGCGGTTTTGCGGTTTTAGTATATTTTGCGATACCTGGGATTGTCGGTATGATTGCTGGATTATGTGCATTGTCAGCAGATAAAGCCCCATCCCCATATAAGGTATATTCTTCTACGGGCCAAACTTTTAAATATGGTCGACGTCAACAGCTGGAATTGGAAATGGCAAACACCACTCAACAAACACCTGTTATTTCTCCAGCTCCATCTGAATACGCTGAAGCATCAATAATTCCCGTTTTAGAAGCTCCGCAACAACCGATCGTACCCATGGTACTTGAACAAGAACATACTTCAACGGAAGCAGAGATTATACCTAGAGAACAAAGTCATGCTGAAGCCACAATAATACAGCAGGTAGAGGAACCCTCTTTAAGTGCTTCCCAAGAAGAAGAATACATAACAAGTGCACCAGGGGAGGAGATGTCTGCGGCACTTACTAGCTTGTTGAAACAATTTAGTGAAGATAAATCCTCAGAAGAAGTTGCCTTCTCTATAAGCAAAGAGGATATTCATCGTGGCTTTGAAGAAATGATGATGCAAGAGAATATAGTGTCTCATTTTCCGATGAAAGAAGAAAGCGGAGATGAGTTTTTCAATTCTAGTCTTCCATTCCATGAATATGGTGTCATTACACAGCGATATGGAGAGGAAGTGGCAAATAAGATAACAACAACTCCAGAATTGGGGCCACGCGAATTTCACGATATCATGCTTATTGATTTTATGAATGGTGAAATCAATTGTGGTGAAAAACGGATAGCATTAACAGGAAATGTTCCAGAGGGGAATGGTGTTGTATTGGTAAGAGGACAATTTGTAAGTTCCGATACATTCCACGTTCTTTCATGGGAGTTTATAGAAGCAGTTAAAACAGTCTCAAGTCCAAGTTCTATTGGGCAATATGAAATAGCTGAGTGAGTAAAAGGTTAGATTCAGAAACGTGCGTTTGTACTTTTCTGATCTTTCCCTATGTTTTTATTATATAACTAGGAATAACGATATAGGGAAAGAAAAAATAATAGATTATTTGATTCATTTGATTGTTAATTTAGTTAGGAATGTAGTTGCTATTTACTGGTGTATAATGTAATATTATGTCTGATAATATTTTAAAAATGAAAATTTCATAGAATATATGATATGATATTTTCATGTTATAGGTTAATCATACCTACATAATTACTACCAATATAAATAGCTCATAGTTGAAATATATGAGGAGGAATTATTATGGGTTACAAAATCAATCAATCACTTATAGACGATATTAAGAAGCGTCTTCTGGAAAGTTCTTTTGATATGGAAAAGAAGCCAGAAGGTACAATTCATTTCTTTGTACGTGAAGGTACGGTACAAAAGCGTTTCGAAGAAGAAGAGATTAATATTGTTCAAATGGGCCAAGTAAATGAAGATGCTGGTAAAACAAAGCCACATGGTGTATCACTAAAAGGGATTAGTAATCTGATTAAACTGATCGCAAACGCACTATCAAGTGTTGAACGTGTAATTGAACACGGAGATATTTATATCTATTATTCAGTACAAGAAGATGGCGTTAATTTTAATAGTGTTAATGCTAGAATTGTAACACCTCATCATTACGCGACCAAAAAAGTGCACAATTGACAACTACGATAATTCCTATCATAATAAATCTATAAATTTGTAAATATAAAGAAATTACATATGAGCGTAAAAGAGGAAGCACCTCGTCATTAGGGCCAAGCCCTAGTTTCGTAGTGCTTCCTTTTTTTGTTCTGCTTTAAGGGGGTGATGTGTGTAGAAGCCGTACATTGGGATTGCTTACAACAAATCCGAGAGGGGAATTTGTATGGGCTTCTTAAAAAAAGCAGTAGCTACGATTGGTACAACAGCAGCAACGATGAGCGTTTACGCCGGGCAGGCGTTTGCTGGAGCTGGATTGGACGGTATCAATCAACAAAATGTGTACAACAATCACAATAACAATCCAATTTATGACAAGGGTGTAAAGGTTATTGAAATCGTAGGCGGTGTGGGTGGAATTGCTTTTACACTAGCGGTCATGATTATTACTCTATTCATTATTTTTGGTTCTATCTCGCCTCAGAAACGTGCAACATACTGGATTGCGCTCATTTCGTGTGTAGCAGGTGCATTTGTATTTTTTGGCGCCTTTGGTTTCGCAGACGGCATTATGACAATTGCAACCAGTAAGGGCAAATAATCTAGTTATTTAAATTGAGGAGTGGTAGTTTCCACTCCTTTGTTTAAAAGCTAAAACTACCTAGAAGTGAGGCGGGAATATGAATGAGATTATTGTACCTATAGATATAACCGCAGAAGAAAAGGAAATACTGGCGATATTTAGTAAACGTCAGTTTTTACTCGTGTTTCCTACAGGCGTAATTTCACTTATTTTTCTTCTGTACGGTAATATTCCCTTCCTTCCTGGAGTAACAGACATGATTTTGCGAGCGTTGATTAGTTGCACGGCTTTAGGAACTGCAGTTTTTCTTGCTTACTTTAAGGTTGATAAGTACGAACAGTATGCGAGTGAATATGTAGTTACCCAGTATAGGTATTGGCGTTCGCAAAAAACGTATTACTAGGGGGAAGTGAATTTGTCGATTTTCAATATCATTATTTATTTCACTATGGGTTTGTTTGGTGTTACGCTTATTTTTCTCTTTTATGCAAAAAAGAGAATGGACAACAACGAACCGGTATTTGGCTGGCAGAGGAAACAGTTCCTTGAGGAGCAAGGGGTTCAACCTGTTGCTACTAACTCAAAAAGAAAGAAAAGGAAGAAAAACAAGAATCCAAATGTCATGACGCTAGGCGATTTGGTAGGCATAAAGGACATTCGACATGGCATCTTTGAAAAGGAGAAAAATGAATACTGTGTCATCATCAGTACTGATTCAGTAAACTTTGATCTCCTAAACGAGTCTGCACAAAGTTCAATCATTCTAGGCTATCAAAGTTTGTTTAAGGTTATTCGTTTTCCGGTTCAACTTCTTGCACAGGCGGTTCGCCAGGACCTACGGAAAGAAGAAAAGCGGTTTATGGGGAATCTTGAGGACTGCAATCCCCAAACACAGGATTATTGCACAACGGTAGTCCGTCATATTAAATCCCGTAGCGAAAACGAGTTTCGGATCGCTCTCCGTATTTACTATGTCATCAGTTATACCTATGAAGTAAGCCGAATGGCCAAGCTAACTCCTGAACAGAAAGAACGCAAAATCGCTCAGGAATTGTGGATGCGTGCTTCAACAGTTATAAAAATGCTGAAGCGTGCGCGGCTTGAGTCCACCTTATTGGATAGCTTACATGCTATGGAGGTAATGAAACGGGCGTTAAACCGTGACCGTATGCTTACACATCCAATTGAGAACCTCGTAGAGGACGGACGAGAAAAAAACTTCCCATTCATTACTGCAGATGTTACAACGCTGCCAGGATATGAGGACTTAGTACATAGCGTGGAGGAGGTGCGAAAACTTGTTGAAGAAACTGAAAATATGGAAAAGATTTTCGCGTAATAAGCTAGCTAAAGCTGCTAGGGAGCATGAATCACTAGAGGAATTAGCTCTTGAGGAGGATGTAGCGAAAGGGGAGGAGATAGATCATCAAACTACTGGATATCCTAGTCTGGTAGAAAACATGCTCAATGACGGAATTACCTTCCATAATGACCACTTTGTAATTCAGACAGGGCTTGGCACTCTAAAATATGGCCGTTCGTTCTTTTTTAAACCTTCTGGATATCCACGAACTGTAAGGGTAGGCTGGCTAGAAGGGATGTTAACTGGTGAAGATATGGATGTTTCGGTTCATATCAATCCGATCGATCGGAACTCAGCGATTAAGAAATTGCAAGATAAAATTGACGAATTGGATACTGTTATTGTCAGTGCATATAAGCGTGGTGATCAGGCAAAATACGAGGACGCGCTACAGAAAAAGGAAGATACAAAATTTCTGCAGCGAAATATTAAAAATAACCGCAACGGTCTGTACTATGTTTCTATTCATGGCACTATTTTTGCCGGTTCTCTAGAAGAGTTGAATGAGAAATGTGTAGACTTGGAGGGCACAATGGGTGGGGAATCTATTGAACTCATTAGTGCGTATGGTAGACAAAAAGAGGGATTTCTCTCTACATTGCCGTTAGGGAAAAACCATGTGAGTAAGTCTGAACGTAACCTAGACCAGCTTAGCTTAACGGCGATTTTTCCGCACAGCTCCTCAAAACTGAATCATACAGGTGGAATGCCAATTGGTGTGTATGATAAAGAGTACGTGTATTTCAATCAATTTGATAAAAAACTTAATAACTATTCGATGGGGGTATTTGGAGAGTCCGGCGCAGGTAAGGGTGTGTTCGTAAAACAAATTATTGGACGCGGTCCTTTAGATGGAATAAGAAAGCATATTATTATCGACGTCGAACCGGAATATACTGCACTTACTGAGGCGTTGGGTGGCGTAGTTATTCCACTTACAACAAGCAAAGACCCTAAGGCTAACCGTATCAATCCATTAGATATATATCCGGAAAGAGAAGTGAAAAACAAAGGTACAGAGCATGAGTATGTTGTTGAGAGAATCAATATTAATGACAAGATTAAAGAAATCCTAGAATTCTTTAAAGTAATGAAAGAGTCTTGTCATCCGACCTCAAAGGGGTTAGACCCTATTGAAATTGGTGTGCTCAACGACATTTTAGAAGAGCTTTACGAAAAGTGTGGTGTAACCGAAGATCCGGAATCTATCTGGCAACAGGTAGAGGATATTGATGACAATGGAAAGATTACATGGAAGAAAGTATACGCGGAAATGCCAACCATTTCTGATGTATATAAACGCTTAGAAGAGGAGATTAAGGGCGGTTACAAAGAATTACAAGAGATCGCTAACGTAGTTAAGCTCTTTACGAAAGGAAAAGCTTTTGGTCTTTTTGACGGACAAACACGTATTCAATCAACTACGGGTTTGTCCCTTGAGGAAGCTCCAATCGTAACATTCGATATCTCTAAGCTCTCTGCAAATGGTATTGAGCGCCCGCTAACACAGCATGTGCTGATGACATATATCTGGGAGCGATTTGTTAAAAGTGATCCAAAATCCAAAAAGCGTATTATTTTGGACGAAGCCTGGATGATGCTGAAATACAAAGCAATGCTCGAATTCTTACAATTGCTATCAGCACGCGGTCGAAAATGGAATGTGTCTCTCACTCTTGTATCTCAGCGCTACGAAATGTTCCACCGTATTCAAGAGGCCAGAGATGTTATTGCACAGTTTAATACTGTCTGCTTTATGAAGCAATCCGACGAAGACATAGAACCAATTCTAGAAACATTCAAATTCTCCCAAGAAGTGGGTGAAATGATTCGAACGGCCGATACGGGAGATGTCATTATGAAGGCGGGCAAGGAGATTGTTGCTTTCAGATCAGAGCCAACACCGGATGAATGGCCTTACCTAAATACAAATCAAAACATCGACATGTCGATACCAGTAAACCGACGTACCCGTCAAGATGAGCTCCAGTTCCTTGAGCAAGAACTGAACTACAGGGAACTGTATGAGGATGGAGTTGCCTAATGAAAAAAAGCTCTCTTGCTGTATTAAGTTTCTTACTCGTATTGCTTGTATCGTTGCCAGTATTCTTTCCCAGAGAGGTTTTGGCGTTTGAGTATGAAGAGTTAGCATCTCCGATACCAAAAGGAACTTTTCGAATCACAGCCTATACCAATGGTCTTACTGAGACTGGAAAAAAACCTGGTGACCCATATTATGGGATAACGGCTTCGGGAACAACAGCAACATCAAATCGAACCATTGCAGTTGATCGGAATGTTATACCCCTTGGTTCTGTTGTGACTATTGATGGTTATTCAGGAGTCTTTGTAGCTGAAGACACAGGTAGTGCAATAAAGGGTAATGACATTGATATGTTTTACGCAAATCCGGCGGATATAAAAAATTATCCTAATCCCCATAGAAATGTAACCATTGTAGGTAAGGTCGACTTAAAGACTTTAGGTGGCACAATGACAGGTGATGGTGGGGGAGCTGGAGGTACTGCTGGTGTAAAACAAGCTAAGGATGGTGAGATTGTCACCACGGAGTTTCGCCAGCAAATCGCACAAATGAAAGAGAATTCTAGTATTCTAGAAAAATTCATGATCGGACAGGCGGAAAATCTCTTTAACATTGGCGGTATCAACTCCCTGCAAAACTTAGTCTATGGAAATCCTTATACAGTGTGGTTGGATGATCCGAAGGAAATCGAAATGCTCTATGGTCTTTTCTCACAAAAAGAGTTTGATAAGATTATCGAACCTATGTGTGCAATTTTCATGGGGGCATATGGAATATTCGTTGTCCTAGCCATTATGTTGTCAGCACTAAAACTTGGTGTTGGTGCATTGAGACCTCAAGCCCGTGCTGATTTTTGGAAAGATATAAACATGTGGGCTTTCTCTGCCTTCTTCATGTCTACCTTCATTTGGTTTTCAGAAATCCTATTTGGATTTAATGAGGGGATAGTAGATGCATTCGAAAGTATGGTTTCACAACAAGGCGGTGATGTAAAAGGAGTTTCTATTATAGCATTCGCTGCTGGTTTTTCCGTTGGAGATATTTTCGTTTTTTTAGGCGAGTGGGTACTTGCCTTGTACATGAATATCATTTATGTAGCTCGCAAAATTGTAATCATGTTCCTTATGGTGCTTGCTCCAGTAGCCGCTATTTCTCTTCTTTATGCTAGGACAAGATTTTTCTTTAGTGTATGGGTTAAAGAATACATCGGGAACATTTTTTTACAGTCTGTTCATGCAATTGTACTTAGTACCTTCGCTCTTATTTCCGCGCATACGGGTGCAGGTATGATTTTTAAACTTGGCATGCTTATCATGTTCATACCTATATCAGGCCTTCTTTCCAAATGGCTTAATATGGGGGACTCGTCGTCTATGCTTGGTAGAACAGCTGCAATGACAGGGTTAGGTTCTATTGCTTCTCTGGGGTACATGGCAAAATCCATGAATGATTTACGAAGAGGCGGCAGACCAATGGACGGAATGAATAGAGGTGGAATCGGTAGTGCAGGTAGCGATTTAGCCAATGACTCGGGGCAGACAGGATTATCTACGTTGATGTCTGGAGTTAATTCCCAGGGATGGGGAAGGTTGAAACGCATTAGTGGCATGATCGGAATGGGTACAGGTGCAATTGCTGGTTCTGTTCTTGGACCGATGGGTGCCACTGTTGGCGGCGGCTTTGGTAAAAAAGTTGGCGAAATGGCCCCTCAGCTCGCCCGTCAGGTAACAGTAGGAAGTGCCAAGTTGTTACAAGGAGTTGGTGGGCTTCAAAAACACGCCAAAAACCAAACTGGAAATTTTGTGAAAGATACCATATCAGGTGCAGGTGAAGTTTGGAATGATTTATCCCATCGTCGAGAGGCGTTAGGAAAAGTTGGTGAACTTGTAGGTGGTATGGTCGGAATGGGTGCTCAAGGTCGCGCACTTGGTCAAATGATGTCAGGCGTAAGCCGCAATCGTCTCATGGAGCAGGAATATGGAAATCGAGATTTACAGGCTTATGCCCAGCAATATCCTGGAGCAAACATTCAATGGCGACAAGACCGAAATGGGTCGGCATTTTTCCGTGAGGATGAAAAGGGAAATTGGCAACAGATTAGTCCAACTGGCGCGGCAGACCCGTCCTTAAAAAATAATGAGGAACGGCGTGTTGATTTCCAACTAAATAACGGCTCACCTTGGGTACGTCAGGAAAATGGTTCCTATACGTTAGGAACAACGAATCCATTGTTTTCAGCAAATGGAAGAGCTGTCGGTATTGGAAGAAACGTTTATGGTGGTGGTAGTTTACCTTCCCAAATGTCAAATGTTACTTCTAGTGCTGCAGGTATTGCAGGCAGTGTCAATGAAAACATTGCACAGCAAATTATGGGTAGTACAGTATCCGCTGCAGCACAGCAAGCTCCCGATGTTAGTGCGGGAGGCGGTTCAATTGTTCAAGGTACAACACCGGCGGCATTATCTACTCCTGGCCCAGCATCAGTCAATCCATCTGAAGGCGGTTCGCTTGCACAGATTGCAGGTACAAACCCAAGTGTTACGTCAGGTGTAGGAGGGAATCCAATTACAGGAGGCACAACACCAGGTATTCAAGTAGCGGGTGGTTCCGCATCCACCCCTGTATTGAGCGGTGTACCACTAGCGCCAGCCGGAACCATAGGGGAGATTGTTTCACATCAAATACCAGGGCACTCAAGTCCCGTTTATGATACTCGTCAGGTTGTAGGACTTGAGGGATCGACAGCTCAGCTTGCTCGTAAGTCGGGAGCATACATTGTTGGAGCACCGGATGAAAATGGACAGCAACAAAGGTTTGAGGATACTCGTATGAATGCTGCTTCGATTAACCCGGATGCGTATTTTGCTCATAACGCGCAAGGTCGAGGTGACCAGCGTACAACTCAGGATCGTATGGCTGATGTTGTACACTCTGTAGGTGTTGGTACAGCTCAGGCGTGGACACGCTCCACCGCTTTGGTCCGTCCAAATAGAAATCGTGGTGTTGTGTAAAAAGGGGGAGACTACTCCTCCTTTTTCTGTAAGAAAGGGTTGAGGTGAAATCAATGTCGCTTAATGATCAAAATTCACAGGATATAGGACAACAGGCAGCAGATGATTTTAAAAGAGCAGGTAAAAGAACGGGACGTATAACTGCAAAAGCTCTTAGGAGTAAATTAGGCAAAAAATTTGCGAAGTTAGTTGCTTCCCTAATTAAAACGATCATCGTAAAGGTAGGAAGTTTCTTACTCTCTTTCCTTGGTATCTATGGGATTATTCTTTTAATTGTAGCCCTCACTTTTCTTGCGATTCTTGAGGCGATTCCAGGGGCGGATTGGTATCTCGATGGAGGTGCACGTTCCGCAGAGCAAATAAAGATTGACCAAGAACATGAGCGTGCATACAGGGAGCAAGCGGATGCCAGTGTTGAAGAAATTGAAGGGATTCGGGCTGATCCTGACTGGCGTGTCGTATTTATGCGAACGATTAAGCCGAGTTGGGCCATTGGAGCCTCATTAGCGCGATATGGAATGGTTTCAAATTTGGAGGAAAAACCTAACTATTCTGATGCAGCTCAATTGTTCAGTGTTCTTAAACCAAGATTTACGTACACAACAATTACAACTGATGTAGAACGGTGGAAAACCGTAACGGTGTGTTGCTCCCCAGAAGGTAAGTGTTCGACGACTATTACATACAAGACAAAGCCACGTCCTGCACACAAAGTGTTATCAATGGTTTGGACTCCTTATGGAGACGTACCAGTTCAACCACTAAAAAAATATTGGTTAGGCAATGAAACTGCAGAACAAATTGAGGACAATGAAGGAAGTACAAATAAGGAATACTATCGAAAGATCTCCGAAAAGTCGAGTGAAAATTGTACAACTACAGTTTGGTATCAATATGAAAATACGGAGGTTAATGACCTTGTACAACCAGAATTAAAAGAGGATCAGCCGCGGATAGCCAACATTCTCATGAGGCAGGGTGTAAAGGAACCGGATGTACCAATTATTTATCAATGGACTGCTGCTACAGATCCTTATGACGCTGCTATGAAGTTTTTTGCTGGTAATTTTGCAGGTGTAAATCTTAATGATCCATACACGAAATACGATAACTTTGATTTTAGTAATGTGCCACAACAGGAAGCAGTGAACGGATGGGTATGGCCAATGCCTGATGCTATTGGCAGGGTCAATTCTCCTTTTGGTATGAGGTGGGGTAAGCTTCACGCTGGAGTAGACCTGGGTGGGAAAAATTATAAAGGTAAACCCGTAGTTGCTGCTAGAGATGGTATAGTCTTCTATATTTATTACTCCCATTCGTACGGGAATATGGTAATGATTCAACACGATAACGGACTTCAAAGTAGATATGCACATCTAATGAGCGGCTCTATTACTGTTCAGGAGGGGCAGAGAGTAACTGCTGGAACGGTAATTGGAAGGGAAGGAAATTCAGGAAAGAACAAACAGGGAAAACCTCATCAATGGCATTTGCATTTTGAAATTGTTAAAGCCAAAAATTTTGATAGAACGCCTGCAGCTAGCTCTCGTCCTGTAAATCCATTGATTTATATTGGTGCTGCAGCCAGGTAGAAAGGAGAGGATTTGTTTGAATAAGTTTTCCTTGTTATTCGAACAATTTGTCCGTTTATTACAGTTAGTTGGGATTCCGTTGTTTGGTACCATGTTTGTTCTTGGAATTGTCATTTTACTTACATCAGGGAAAAACCCATGGCGTAGGAGACTCGGTTACATCATGACCATTACATGTTTTTTTGGAGTTTTGGGTGTTGCCTATGCACCGGCTATTGTTTATACGTATGAGAATGAAGTACCTCTTTATTTAGCAAAGTACAAGACTGTGAATACAATGGTAGACGGCTCTACAACGGTAGGGAATTTACTATTTAAAGGGTTATGGTATGCAACAGTACCAATTTGTGCAACGATATTCTATGTTGGGGGTATCATTCGGTTACAGGCAGCAAAAAATCCGCAGCGTGCGCGGCTTGGCTGGGGGTTGATGATGTTCTCGCCTATTGTCCTAGGAGTTGCTTATGTTGTACCATCGTTACTCTCCCTTTTATAACAATTTTCTAGATAATATGAGAAGAAGCAGTGAAGAAATTCCGGCTTCTTCTTTTTTATGATACAGGAAAGAAATAGTAATTTTTATGTTTTTTTCTTGTGTTTTTAAAATACATATAATAGAATAAACACGAAAAGGAGGGACATCCCTTGAACCAAGAAGAAAAAAAGAGGTTATTTCAAGAAATACTTGAGAAGTTAAAAGAGCCCTTTCCTCCTAACACTGTAGAATTTAAGGAAGTAAGAGCTGCAGCAAAAGGAAGCGGAGTGTATATTCCAGTCCAACCTTATATTCATAGATTGAATGAAGTAGCTGGCCAACATTGGTCTTGGACAGATGGCAGGACGGAAATTTTTCACGAGGATGACCTTGTTCAATACACTGGAATACTCCGGATCCTTGATAGTGAGAGGGAAGGAATTGGTTTTAGCAAGATTCAACGTTATGGAGATAGTGGGAAAGCAGCGAATCTCAAGGAAGCAATAAAATCAGCTCGCTCGGACGCACTTCGAGACGCTGCTGATTTGTTTGAAATGGGCTGGCGTGATCTGGCCCCATATCGTAAGTGGGCTTCTAATCCTGGTACAGGATTGGATGACTATGTAAAAAAGGCAACGGATAATCGTACCTCTATAAAAGATGAACCCTTCTGTATGAAGTGTCGAATGCCTTTAACAGATAGAGACTTAGAGCTTAAAAAGAAATATCGCTTACAATACAATTACTGTGAAAAAGATATACCTCCACACTTAATAAAATAAGAGAGGAAAGGATGAATGACATGGCCAGTGTAAAACAGTTAAAGAAAAGTTTAATTCCAACCTGTTCTTTATGTACTCACTTTGATCCGCGTAGATCCATTTGTACGCTTGTCGATGAGAAGCGGAATGCTACCTCTTCTGAGTATGCAAAGGAATGCAAAGAAAACGGTAATTTTATTCGTTATATGTATGTATTACCAGATACTTTTAACTATTATGAAGCGTATGAGGTTATTCCAGAGAACTGGCAATATGATTTGTCAAAAGTGCCGGTTGATCCGATTAACCAGCTACCGATGATTGTATATACAAGTCGAGGAGCTGAACGGCCGATTCCGGCTAATGAATCTACCAAATTGGTCACACATCCAGCATTTGGTGTGCCGCTTGCTCTCACTTACCAGGGGCAACGTGATTTGATTTATTTTTATGGTATAGAAAATGCACGGATAGAAGCTGAAAAAGTAAACATTGAACTTACGGTGTTACCAGAAGAAGAAGGTTGGGAAGGTGTGCAGCCGCAACGGAGTGCATATGAGGCACAGTACCGAAGAGCGGAAGAGGAATCAATTCCCTGGTTGAGTGATGAAAGTGTTGATTGGTAAGTCGATTTAAAAACTGAATACGACATTGTTTTTTAATAGCTTACATTCCAAAGGGAATATCTATAGTTTATTTAATATTCAAGAATCTCCAGATGGAATATTCTTAAGAACTTATCAATTAAAAGAGATAGTTATAGAATAGTCACGAATCCAACTATATCATGGATTAAGGGAGGATTACATTGAATTTTAGCGTTAGAAGCGAAAAAAAAGTAGACTCAACAAAAACACATCCTTTTATGTTAAAAGTTTGGGTAGAATTTAAGGATAAAAAATTTCAAAAACGTATGTCAAATATCTGTAAAGAATCAGGGTATAGACTTCGTTATAATGTTAAAGAAAAAAACGAGGGCTCTATATTTAAACCAAACTATGTAAAATATCCAGAGTTTCAAATCATAAATGAAACTCAACTATTAAGCAATTTAATTGTTGAATCACTAATACCAACTCCTTTTTCCTTAATGAACAGAAATGAAGGAATACCATTTACAAAGTTTTGGGGCCTTCTTGGTGGATACACATACGAATTTGAATCCGAGCCATTTAGAGATTGTTTTGATATAGAAATTATAAAAATTCTGACCGCCTTTATTGAAGGACATGTCTCTTACTATGAGGAACTGAAAGAAAAGGAAAGCTGAACATTATAAAACAAAAAATAAATCAGCCTATATTTGGAGTTTTTTTGAAAGGAGGGAACTTGATGAACACCTGGAACGAATTAAATTTTAGAACAAATCTTATTCAGCTTCTTCTAGCTATTTATGAAAAATGGTCTAAGATAGAAAAAGAGCAGAGCCACTCATTTGAACATTGTATGATTACTTACTCTCCCTCTTACGGATTAAAAGTGAGTGCTCCGAAAGGTGAGATGAGTGTAACAGATTATCGATATAATGCTGTTCATATAGGGTCTTCAATCAAAAATTTAGGCGATATACCGTATTACTGGCTCGAATCATTGGCAGAAGGTGATTAGATTGAAAGAAGCAAAAGCCGCATTCCAGACTACTATGCTCAATTCCTTACATAAAACCGTATCTGATTATATCGACAAATACAATAAGGACAAAGGACGGCTGGAGAGGTTAAGCTTTGGGAAAATTATTGAATCAGAAATCAACCGTATGATTGATGAGGATATACCATTTCCATGTAATCCTGCACGAAGAGTAACGCGCCATAAAAAAGGCGGGAAATACAAGCTTAAGCGCTCTACTATTAATTTACGCCCCTCTACTTTCACTTATTTTAATGAAGAATTAAGTAAACGGGCGAGGAAGCAGTTTCATGAAGATGTAGAAATAACCAGTGTGAATGCTTATGCCAACATAGCGTTGTATTTGTTTTGTAAACGTAACGGACTCCCTGTTAAAGATGAATCATACTTTAGTTTTAAAGGGTCTCGTGATACTCAGGAATTTGAGAAAATGGAAGCTTTGGAAAGTATGCTAGAGATGGAGCGTATGCTCTGTAAGAGACCCACAGTAAGAGAGTGGGAAGAGCTAAAAGAAAAGGTAAATGGACCTTCATATTCTAAATTGGTCTCTATTTTCGATTCTTATTCTAAAGCCTGGGAAGCGGCAAACAAGTACAAAAGTAAAAAAACGCAAGGGGAAGAAAATGAGGAAGGATTATAAAGCTCTAATTTACAGCAGCATAGGGTTGGTTATATCAACTGATTGCTTGTATTTAGGCGTGGAACCATCTCCGCTCTTTTGGTTCTTTTTTTTAGTAAGCGTAGGAGTCCTTTCAGTCTCTATATATTTTATTCGGAGAAAAAAACCTATAAAAGTGGTACCGGTTCAGATTAAGAAGCAAAAGAAAAAAATAATTGTACGAGAGATACAAATTGAAGAAAAAGAAAAATTACAAGTATCTATACCAGAAGATAAGGCCGTTGTACAAAATGTAGAGTGTACAAGTATTACTTTTGGTATTAAGCTTTCTATCCTTACGGATGACATCATCTACCCTTTTAAAACGTTAACCAACAGCCTTGAAGAAATCATAGTATATCATAGTGGAGATGAGGTTCAATGGACACTCGTAGAGGTTCAAGAAACAGCTCATAATCAGATTCTGGCCACCATGAAGGTAGAAGGGGAGCCAGATATACTTAAGGGTACAAAAGACTGGTTTATTGCCTCTATAGAGAATGAGTGGGAAGGTAGGGAAGCAATTTCTATTCAGGAAGTATGCTAATTATGGCTTTGAGAAGAGAGAAGCAGGACATGATTATTTGTATAGATGTAGAATAGGGCGGGAAGAACACGATGCTTTAGCTGAAGATAAGGAGGTCTAAATGGAATCGTCTAAGCAGTTAACGTCTAAAATCTGCGGCACTAAAGGCAAACTAAATCGCATAGATGACATACTTAGCATCATAAAAAGAGGTTACCTATTACTAATTTTCATGACCATTTCGTCTACGTTATTTCTTATAACAACCAATACAAAATATCTTATTGTTAAGCTACCCTACGGCTTGCTTGATTTACGTTTGTTCTATATCTTTATTGGTTTTATCAACATAGTTTGTTTTTCCACTTGGATTTTATGGCTTGTTTTAGCATATAGAAAAACAAAACTAATGTAAGGTCATATGAAACTTACAATTTTTTACCCCAGCATAATAAGGTAATGGAATACATGTTTGTGTTAGGTTAGATGGAGGTTGCTGTGATGAAATGGCTAGTTATATATGGTGTTATTATGTGTGTGTTCTTGGTTATTTCTATCTATCTTAATCGCTTTGTACAGAATAAAGAGCTATACAGCACACAATTCGCTTTATTAGCCTGTATGTTAGGATTTACGTCTTTTTTTGGATTTATATATTATAAACAATGGCAATTCGATAAAAATCTTAAGGCAATTGAAAGTTACTTTGGTAATAAAGGTATAGTAATTCGACCGCTTGAACATCCGATTCAGGTTCAAGTAGATAGCGGTTATTATGAGATAGAAGCTTCGAACGGAGAGGTCATCAATGTTAGAGCGATTACTGAGGAGAAATGGAACGGACCAGATAAATAAAGGGTTTTTAGCTGCAATCAAATTAAGTTGGAAGAGGTGAGTTATATGAAGTGCAATGAAGTAACAAATTTTGAATTTTTTTATGAGGAAAACGGAAAATTGTATCAAGTGAGAAGAAAGCGTGTTCGCCAGGAGGTCACTTGGGAAGAGTTTGAGAAAGTGAAAAGTGAATGCTTAATAAATGACAACGTGGCATATTTGCTATATACTGAAAAGCAAGTCAGACAATTATTAAAAGAATGGGAAGCGGAGCCTAAGAAAATTAATCTTCATCAGCTAAGGCTTTTTTATGAATTAACCCTGTTGTCTGATAAAGACTATATCGCTTATCTTACAATGTTTGGTGCAGCATGATCATTTACCAATGGGATAGGCTTTTGGGAGATGTAGTAATGCAGGGGTTAGTTGAAAATTTAGGAATTACGTTTATCGTTGCCGTAGCAGTTACTTTTGTTTTCACACTGTTAAGGCTTCGAGTACATATTGAATCTTTCTTTTTAGGAATGTTGTTAAGGGTATTACCAGATAAGATAGAAGGAAAAACGAAACGTCGATTGTTACGGTGGCTTACTCTTGAGATAAACTGGACGAATAAACTCATTAAAGAATCAAAGACAGCGGAGGAAGAGAAAGAGTTTACTGAGCTGTTAGAATGGCTAATAGAAGTTAAAGAAAATATTAAAAGGGATCATTCAAAAGAAGATGATTTAGAGTTAATTCGTGTAATGTTAACTTTGCGATGTTAGTAATTTCTTAGCTAGTCTTATTAGATTGTTTACCTGAAGCAAGCAATCTGGTGTATAATTATCGCCAGAAACATAATTCTAGCAAAAATCTTCTAAATAAATGAAGTATCGGAAGCACCGAGGCCTAAGGGATTCGTGTGCTTTTTTATATGCTTAATAATCGATGGAATCTGTACAGTTCATGTACAAAAAGTAGCTACGTTAATTGAAAAGGAGAATTCATATGGGTACAAATCTAGATATTAAACGAAATTTTAGTGAAGGCAATGTCAAGGCAAAGTATAAGGTAGTAGGAGTCGCTTTTATGAAGCCGGTCATCGATACATTCTCTGGAAGCCTTCAGTACCAAATGATCTGTAGATTGAGTAATGCAGCAAGCCCGATCGCGTTCATGTCATATTTTCAAGAAGCACAAAGAGCAGCCATTTAAAATGACTGATTTTCAGCCTATCGAGAAGGTTTCGATAGGCTGAATATTTATGTATCAAGGGTTTTATCCACTTTATATACATTTAAACCAGGCGACGATCTCCATATGATTTGTTTCAAGATAACGTTTTTTGTCCGTTTACAATGATTGAAGATATTGAGGACTTCTGTAGTTTTTTCTTTAATGTATTTATATTTTTTACATTTAATCACTTCATTGATTTATGTGCGTGGTCAATCGTGTGGTCAGTGGTCAAACAAAAGCCCAGCATAATCGCCGGGCTTATCTAAATTTACTGTATGTACTAATTAAAGTTTTCCCATACCATATAAAATATGATTACTCCTGGGGTAATAGAAGATGGACCAGCAAATAATTGCGCTGGTTCTCCATATTTCTCAGTTAGAAATTCAAGAGGGCTAGCATCAGGCATAGGAGCACTTGACCCGACTGAAACAACAAGAGTATTGTCACTGAAAGAAACTACATAACTTGTATCAACTCCGTGTATCCGTTCCATTCCATCTGAACTCGCAATAACCCTTTCAATCATTTGAACTAATAGTTTTTTCGTTTCCTTTCTCAACGGAGTCACTTTTGCAAGTGTAGGTTTTAACATAACTCTTCTCCTTTTCTATACAACTTGTTTTTTCTCTTTTACTGGTCGCATCGCCAACACATTCTCAACAGAAAAATATCGTGTCGCCCTCCGTTTAAAACAATACGCTCGAACCCTTCCATCCTTCACCGATAGTAACCGTATTTTTCGCTGACTTAATTCTCCATTCCGATTCAGATAAATAATTTCAACAGTACGCCCCAGATAGGTAAGAAAATTCAACATCTGAATCCCTCTTTTCAATGAATGTTTCGATACAAACCAATTACCTTGCCCAGAACAATAACACTTGGAAGGATAATCGGAGCCATCTTCGAATTCTCAGGCTGTAAACGGATATGGTCCTTTTCTTTGAAGATACGTTTCACTGTTGCTTCATCTTCTGTTGTCATCGCTACTACAATATCACCATTGTTGGCCGTGTTTTGCTGGCGAACAATAACATAATCATCGTTTAAAATCCCTACTTCAATCATACTTTCTCCTTGGATACGGAGCATGTAAACCAAGTCACTACCTACCACGTTCTCTGGTAACACAAAATACTCTTCGATGTTCTCCACAGCCGTAATTGGCATACCAGCAGTTACCTTTCCTATAACCGGAACAGTAATCGTCTTGACTGCTTCCATCAAAGATACATTATCTACCCGATTACCATCTAAAATTTCAATTGCCCGTGGCTTAGCTGGATCGCGACGGATTAAACCTCTTTTCTCCAGACGGTCCAAATGCCCGTGTACCGTAGAGCTAGAGGCCAAACCTACAGCCTCTGCAATTTCTCGAACAGAAGGAGGGTATCCCTTTTCCTTCACTTCCTTTTTGATAAAGTCCAAGATTTTCATCTGCCTAGCTGAAAGTTTTTTCATCTCTATCCCCCCTTTACAAAACGAGAACATTTATTCTTATTTTAGATTATACAGGAACGTTAGTTCTTATTCTAGGTGCGAAAGAAAATAATTACCAAAATAAAAAAAGCCCCACTATCCATATGGACAGCGAGGCTTGCCTGTTTTATTCGTCTTCCCAGTCAATAGGTTCCTTAATATATTCGCCTGTCAGAGCATCTACATAACCAAACCCATCTGAGTTATCCCATGTATATACAAGAAGTGGTGCTGGAGCTTGTTGATCCATATACCATGGCCATATATATTTCAGCTTCAGTGGTCTATGCTTGATAAATGTTGCAAGCGCTTGCTCTTTTGTCGCGATATTTTGCGAATCTGGGAGTTCCACTTTTTCCGATGGGGTAAAAAGATGGAAAGAAACAACCTTTCCTGTTTGTTTATCTATGCCCACTTGATAACTGTGATCTCGTACAGGAATTCCTTGGTGTAGTTTTGTGAAATAAAATTGATACTTATCATTTTGATGATCGGTCTTTTCTGGCAATTTGCTCTTGTCGACCCATGACGGAATCTCTGATTCTTCGAAGGTATCTTGCTGTAATTCCAATTCGGTTGTACTTAAATCGGCATATGTCTCCAAGAAATCATGAGCCACAATAAATGCCTGTTCTTCTGTTATCTTTGCTGGTTGCTTTTTTTGTTCCCTATTTGTAGATAAACTGGCACTATATACCTGACCTGTTTTTCTATCCGTTATTATATAAGCGGTCACTTGACCATCTTCTGTGTTAAAGCGATATTCTAAATAGGAGCTTTCTTTTTGCCATGGAAAATTGAAAGGCTGATCAACATGCAGTGTTCCTTCAGCACCATTGATATCAAATAGCTTGGTAAGCAGCTGTTTTACTTCTTCTTCGGAACGCGCAATAAGCGTTTGTCCTTTCGGGTGAAGTGCAATTTTTGTTTCCGTTGGTTTTGATTGCACAGAAGTAAGCTCTTTTTGGTCAACTTTTTTTCCAGTTTGCGCATGATATCCGAAATCGTTTAAATCGTAGCGTAGGACAGGTTTTGTTTTTATATTTTCTGAATCTCGTCCATCTTTCTCTGGTTGCTCTTCTACGTAATTTAGGATGATGTTATCTGCGGTAGTTATGTTCTTTTTAACTTCTTCAATCGGTAGTGCGGTATCTGGTTTTGGTATCTTGACTGTATCTAAATCAACTGGAGTATATGAATAGTTTGTAATATGACCAAATGAATCTACATTCAGGCGTACTCCTTTGTTCTCTATAGGTATACCGTTGAGAAGGAGCGGGAATTCCACCGAACGTTCGCGCCAGATTATTGTTGTTCCATCTTCATTACGGTTTGCAGAAGCATGATTAATATATCCAGTCGGCTTGCTGAATTGCTTTCTGCCCTCTGCACCAAACCATTCTGTAAGGAAACGTTCGGCTGTATCCTGTGCTAGCTGACGGGAAGGCAATTTTTCGGATGCCCATGCTGTAGCTTGTACTTGAAATGAAAACAATTCTCCCGTTTTTTTATCAAATATCAGGAAAGCATCTGTATATTCTTTTGAATTTGCGCCCTCCTCTTTTATCCTATCGCTAAGATTTACTAGAAAACTCTGATCATACTCCAATTCTCTACTTGTAATAATATTCAATTTCTTTAATTCCGGCTGAAGGGTAAACAGCTTGTCCATCGTTTTTTGTACAGCAGCTGGAATTGGAGTTAATGCTTCTGTTGTTTCAGTTGCTTTAGCTGCTTGTGTAGATGCGGCCTGAGCTCCCGATTCCACTTCTTCAGCTAACACAGATGGAGTAAGCATAAGTGAAGATGAAAGGAATAGAGCGGTTAATGGTAGTGTACGCTTCATTAAAAATCCTCCTTTTCTGGATAATAATACAAACTCCTCATCATGATAGGAGGAAAAAAATGAAAAATCAACTGCTTTGTTGTAAAATACATCCATTTTGATAAAAGTGGTAATTTTTAACCTGTAGAAAATAAAAAAACCCTTGCTACATTCCGTATTGGGAATGAACAAGGGATCATACCTTACAACCTACGTACATCAAATCACCTCTCTATTTATATGGCTATTTACATTTGTGAAAAATCGAGGGGGATGAACAATATTACTTTCCGATGTTGGTATTAATACGTAAGTCAGCGCCGTCTTTCTGCTACTATCTTATAAATTATTCCAAATCTTTTCATAAGCTAATCGAGCAGCTTTATTTTCATTTTCAAACCATTTAACTACAGATTTAAATAACTTTAACATTTTACATTACCTCCGTGTACGTACTATATCCGTATTATCACTTCTCTGGTATCTTTCTGACAAAGTCGATATTCCTTCATGAAAGCGATAATCATTGGTAATAAAAGAGAATGAAAGCGTATGTCATAGCATTTAATCTCATGATTTCGATGTTTTTCTCCTCGTTACTCATTTGTTTCTTTTGGAATAGATAGATGTGCCTGAGCAGCTCGGGAAAAGTTTGTTAGAAAAAAGCCTAACCAATTAATAACTGATTGGGCTTCTAGGGTATAGAGAAAATCTCCGGTTTTCATGTTCTTTTTTCTTTATCATATATATTTATTTGAACTTCTTTACAAAATCACTAAAGCGCATATCTACAAACCAATCCATCTCTTCTTTTATCATGGGTACTGCAGGTATTGTTATCACCTTTCCGTCTAAATAGGTAACAGTAACATCGTACGTCATTTTTGTAGGGGATATGGTTTGCGGATTGGAGATATTTACAAACTTCATCGTTTTATTATGCGTAATTGTACTTGCAGAATTAACAAGAAACTTGTCCATGTTATTGTAGATGCTCGGATCCGCAAAATCTGGTTGCGTTGCACGTACATTAAAATTGGCAATCATTTCGTCGTAGTGATCCTGGTTTGCCAGGTTAAATACATCCATAAGTCGATCGTTTGGGATGGTTTCCCCCTCTAAAAGATGTGAATCATGCTCTTCTTCAAGTTCTTCATGACTCATTTTGTTATATTCATCAAAATCTACAGGTACATAGTTACCATTCTTTCCGGTTTGCACATCCCATTGTAGGTTAATTTCTTCGTTATATTTTTCTGTACGTTTTAAATTTGGTTCTCCATTGTTACTATATTCTTTCTCTGTATGACTTTTATAGAAAGTGTAGCCACCGATAGCTACTAAATACACAACAAGAAAGATAAAAATAGCCTTTTTCATCCTCAATCCTCCTGATATAGAAAAACACCGCTACCGGCAGGGTGGGGTAACGGCGTTTTTCTTCGCGTCAAACGAAATTATTTGCTTAAGCCTTTATTAAGGAGACGAGTAGTTTACTCAATAACGCAGAGTATAGCGTACATGAGATTGCTTACATCCTTATTATATTCTGCCGTATTCCCTCAATTCAACAAGTTAGCAAAATCTGCTTATATAAACAGATTTACTCAAAACACTTGAATTTCTGTTTAATTTATGGTCTGAGGGTGATAATATATAAGAACAAAGGTTCGTATAATTAGTAATTAATACGTTTGAAGGGAGAGAAAGGAATGGTTGATTATACGAACGCTCCACGTAATGATTACTTTTGCTTGGATGCACGAAGTTTTTATGCGAGCTGTGAAGCCGTAAAGAGAGGATTTGACCCTAATAAGGTATTCCTGGTTGTTGTCGGCGATTTAAATTATAGTGGTTCAATAATTCTGGCAGCTTCTCCTAAAATGAAAGAAGTGTATAACATTGGTACAGGTGCACGTCTACATATGGTTCCGAAATTAAAGCATATTCATATCGTTGAGGCGAACATGAAACATTATCTTGACGTTTCTGTTAGTATTACCCGCCTTTTATGTGAATACGTCCCTTATTCCAGCATATGGCAATATAGTGTTGACGAAATGTTTCTCAAGATGACAGGCTTGAAAAGGCTTTATGGTGAATGTCGAGAAGCAGCAACTATGATTCAAAAAGTCATTTTGGATAATTTTGGTATTCCGGTCACCATCGGGATTGGTGAGAACCCCTTTCTCAGTAAGTTTACGCTCGATAACTATGCGAAGAAAGAGGGAATTGCGGAGTGTCGCTATGAGCATGTACCAGATATGGTTTGGCCCGTCCCTATTGAATCATGTTGGGGTATCGGAGAGGCAACGGCTTTAAAGCTAAGAAGTATGGGGATTCGACTTATGGGACAGTTAGCCAAAGCCCCTTTACATTTGTTACGAAAGAAATTTGGGATTATTGGCGA
>SNQW01000056.1_pt1 | contig 122466 bp, 103 predicted proteins | sample 2580511 | NCBI WGS metagenome assembly SNQW01 (sample SAMN10953775, study PRJNA522744) | food fermentation metagenome | isolation source: 8-hour incubation of native-enriched microbial consortia from nixtamalized... | place: Mexico | collected 2017-09-24
TAAACGATTAAAACTATATCGTTTTGCACTTTCGAACGTACGGATCAAAGTAATTAAATCTTCCGTTTGTTCTTTTGTAATAGAATTGATTTTACAAGTACGTGTTGTTTTCATCCTTTTCCCCCTTTTCATCACCTGAAAATATTATATGTTAAATTATGTAAAACACAAAACCTGTAATTGTAAATTTTTATAGTTTTTTATAGATTCTTATTTACTGTTATTACCTCCTCTCATTCTATATAACGAATGAGCGATATACTTTGTGACACTGCAGAATTCTTTAATAGATAAAATTAAATAATAGAATAAAGAAAAGCCAAATTTCTCTATTTTAACTGAGAAATTTGGCTTTTTAATATTAGAATTTTCCTGACTGTCCCCTTAAGAAAACCCCTCTTACGCCTTTTCGCTATGTATTATTTTCTCTATTGCTTCTTTTAACAAACTCTTTGTCTCTTCAAAGTTATGATTTTGCTGTTCTCCTGGCTGCACCGTATAAAACTCAGCAAACGAGCGCTCTTTATATCTTGGTACGACATGCATATGGTAATGTGTTAACTCGTTAAATACTCCACCATTTTGACAAACTGTAACTCCATCTGGTTTATATAATGTCTTAATCGCTTTTGCAATAAGCTTAGAAGCATCCATAATGGATTTTGCTACAACATCATCTAATTCATCTACTTCTACAACATGCTGTTTTGGCACAATTAAAGTATGTCCTGGATAGAAAGGTGCATGATCTAAAAAACATGTTACATACTCATCTTCGTATACTCTATAAATTTTTTCCTCTTCGTTTGCTAATTTACATCCTAAACATTCCATCATACTTTCCCCTCTCTCTAAAACAGAAAAACGTGAGAGCCGTATTCTCACGTTTTTCTGTTTTACTTTATTAGCTCAATTGTTTCCGTAACTTTTATACTATCCTTTACAGATTGAACAATTGTGCAATTTTTCACTGCCAGTTGCAGTGCCTTATCCAACTGCTCTTCTGTAATGTTTTGTGCTTTAATTTTATAGTGCAAATGAACACTTTCAACTGGTTTTGATAAAGCTTCACTTCTACCAATTTCCGTTTCAATTGTAAACGTATCGTATGGAATACGTTTCTTTTCTAAAATGGTTCGAAAGACAATTGCACTACATCCTGCGATAGAAGAAATGAGTAATTGTAACGGTGAATATCCGTTTTCTTTTCCAATCGCTAATTGACCATATGATAAATCTGCCTCAATATCATCTTGTTTGATGGTTAGTTTCATTTGTTGTCTCCACCTTCATCGGTTTCTGCCGTTTCTTATTTATATAATAATATATGTAGCAGAAAATGATAAATGGAATACCACAATATAACGCCATTCTTTGTTCTGGAATAAACGCTAAACTAATAACGACGATACTATTTGTAATTAAAGCTAAAATAGGAACAATTGGATATAACGGTGTTCTATATTTTAAGTCCTCTAACTTTCCTCCGCCTTTTATATACTGACTTCTAAAGCGAAGTTGCGACAGGGCAATAATGATCCAACTTGAAACAGCTGATAAACCAGCTATAGATAATAAGTACATGTATACTGTATCTTCTGCAAGGAAGCTTGTTAATAAAGATAACGCAGCTACAGCAATTGTTACAACTAACGCTGTAATTGGAATACCACGTTTATTTACTTTTTGGAAAGACTTTGGTGCCATTCCTTCATTTGCAAGTGACCATAGTATACGAGTTGCCGCATATAACCCTGAATTCGCTACAGATAGTAACGCTGTAATAATAACGAAGTTCATAATATCAGCTGCATATGGAATACCGATTTTATCAAATACAACTACGAACGGACTTTCAATTACGCCAGCTTCTTTCCAAGAAATTAATCCTACTAAAATCGTCATTGTTAAAATGAAGAATAACATAATGCGCCATACTGTATTACGGATCGCGCGTGGAATTGTTTTTTCTGGATTTTCACTTTCTCCCGCTGCAATCCCGATTAACTCTGTTCCTTGAAACGAGAAGTTCACTGTAATCATTGTAAGTAATACGGCAGCTAGTCCATTCGGGAATAATCCGCCATCGCTTACAAAGTTAGAAAATAGAGGTGCTGCTTCTTTTCCGTCATATGATATAAACCCTAATAATGCACTACCACCAAGAACAACAAATGCAAGAATTGTAATTACTTTAATACTAGAAAACCAAAATTCTAATTCAGCATAACTTTTCGCCGAAATTGCGTTTGACGCATATAAAATAACACCGAATACGAGACACCATACCCAAACATCAACATTCGGAAACCATCTTTTCATCATTAAACCGATTGACGTTAATTCTAGTCCTACTGTTACTGCCCAACCAAGCCAATATAGCCAGCCGATCATAAAGCCCGTTCCTGGTCCAATAAACTTCGTCGCATACTTTTGGAAAGAACCTGAAACTGGCATCGCTACCGTTAACTCTCCAAGACAAAGCATTGTTAAATACATAATAAATCCGCCCACTAAATAGGAAAGGATGGCTCCCCCTGGTCCAGCCTGATTAATGGTGTAACCTGAACCTAAGAAAAAACCAGTCCCGATTACACCACCTAGTGCGATCATAAATAAATGTCTACTCTTCATCGTACGATGTAATTTCTCATTCGTTGGTTGCTGCATCTAAATCCTCCCCCTACAAATACCCCTATATCTTGTTAAAATTTTCTGATAATAAAAATATACACGAAAGCGATTACATTTTCTATATAAAATTAAAACTTTTCTGATAAAATAATATAAAAAATTGAATTATTGCAAGATTTAGATTCTATTTAGAGGAAAATAAGGAGAAACAAGGAAAAACCCTTACATATATTGTAAGAGTCAACGAAGTTCTAACCTTCTCGATAAAATTGATAAACTATAGTTTACAATAAAGTACATACAAGCTACTACTATAAACGTTGGAATCATATAATTTACATTTTGTCCGCTAATAATTTGAGCATTATGCATAAGCTCTGGTAATGATATAGCAACTGCGAGCGACGTATCTTTCAGTAATGAAATAAACTGACTAACAAGCGGCGGGACCATTCTTCTTAATGCTTGTGGCAAAATAATATGCCACAGCGCTTGAACATACGTTAATCCGGAAGACCTCGCTGCTTCGATTTGCCCTTTTTCGATAGATAATAGACCACTTCGAACAATTTCAGATATCATTGCAGCTTCAAATATTGTTAAAGCGACAATTACGGCTGTTATAATTTCTAATTTCAAGCCTGCTTCTGGAAGTGCAAAATACGTGAAAAATATAATTAATAGTAGTGGTAAGTTTCGAATTACTTCAACGATAATTCCTAATATTTGTGAGACGATAGGGATTTTCATGTAGCGCAATATCCCTATTACACTACCAATAATAAAACTAAGTACAATTGCTATGAGTGCTACCTCTAGCGTTATAAGTAATCCTTTTAATAAAAATAGAATATGATCACCTGTTATTGCTCCCTTAAAATCCATTTACACCGCCTCCTTTGCTAAGCGTTTTTCTAAATAACGCACTAGCATACTGAGCGGAATTGTTAATATTAAATAAAACATCCCGACAAATATATACACATCGAACGTAACAAATGTCTTCGTTGAAATTAAGTCTCCTTGATACATTAAATCAGCTCCAGCGATAATTCCGAGTATGGAAGAGTTTTTTACTAAATTGAGAAATTGGTTTCCTAGAGGAGGGATTACGATTTTCATCGCTTGAGGTAAAACGACATGGTACATTGCTTGCGTATACGTCAATCCTGAAGAACGTGCTGCTTCCATCTGACCTTTCGCGACTGATAGAATACCAGCACGAATAACTTCCGCAATAAACGCTGCAGTATATACGGTAAGCGTAGCCGTTCCTGCTACAAAACCATTTAAAGTAATTCCTATTACAGGTAAAGCGAAATAAAATATAAATGCAATTAATACGAGTGGAATATTTCTTACAAATTCTACAAAAGTTGCTCCCAACCAATTTAAAATGCGAATCGGTGCAATACGCATTACCGCTAATATTATGCCTAAAATAAAACTGCCTATTAATGCGATGACACTAGACATCACTGTATATTTAAATCCTTCTAAATACATATCAATGTTATTCGTTAATATAGAAAAATCAGGCACATATTCTCCCCTCTTTCTTTACAAGAAGAGGATGAGTACTCTCATCCTCTCACTTTTACTATTTATCACTTTACTTCTCTGGTTTTTGCCCAATCCATTTCTCATATAATTTGTCATACTCTCCGCTTGCTTTCATGTCTTTAATTAAGCTATTGATCTCTTTCGTTAAATCATCTGCACCTTTTTGAACTGCAATTCCGTACGGCTCATCCGTGAAAATTTTCCCTACAACTTCATAATTCGAATCTTGTTTTGCCATGCCGTAAAGAATTGCATTATCTGTCGTTAACACATCACCTTTCCCTGCTTTTAACGCCGTAAATGCCTCACTGTAATTTTCAAATTCTAATACAGTCGCTTCCGGTGATTTTTGGCGAATGTTATTTGTAGACGTTGAACCTTTGACAGCTAACACTTTCACGCCCTTTTTCACATCATCAATACTCTTAATATCGCTCCCTTTTTTCACAAGTAACGATTGTCCTGCTTTAAAATATACATCTGAAAAATCCACTTCTTTTTTACGTTCTTCTGTAATTGTCATCGTTGCGATAATTGCATCAATATCGCCGTTTTTCAATAGTGGAATACGTGTTTTTGACGTTACTTCCTTCAGCTCCAATTTCTTTTCATCACCAAGAATTTTTTTCGCAAGCGCCTTTGCAACATCAACATCGAATCCTTCTACTTGCCCTGTTGAAGGGTTTTTCAATCCAAATAAGTTCGTATCATTCTTCACCCCAACTATTAATTTCCCGCGCTTCTTAATTTGCTCAACAGCCCCGCCTTGCTTCGTATTCGTTTCTTTTGCCTCATCTTTTTTACTTCCGCACCCAGTAACGACAAGTACGAATAAACATGAAAATACAATTAAGGTAAACAACTTTTTCATTTTAAGCATAAAATTCCTCCTTTAATGATTTAACACTCGACTTAAAAATAAACGTGCTCTTTCTTGTTCAGGGCTCGCAAAAAATTGTGCCGGTGTTGTATCCTCAATGATCTTGCCATCATCCATAAATAAAATCCGATCAGCTACCTCCCGTGCAAATCCCATTTCATGCGTGACAACGACCATCGTCATCCCTTCTTTAGCTAGCGTTTTCATAACATCAAGTACTTCCCCGATCATCTCTGGATCAAGAGCAGACGTAGGCTCATCGAATAGCATAATTTCCGGCTGCATCGCAAGTCCTCTAGCAATTGCCACCCGTTGTTGTTGTCCACCAGATAATTGATGTGGATATACACTGGCCTTCTCAGGGATTCCTACTTTCTCTAAATAAAACATCGCCGTTTTCTCAGCTTCCTCTTTTGAAATTTTATTTACTTTAATAGGTGCTAGTGTAATATTTTGAAGAACAGTTTTATGTGGATATAAATAAAAATGTTGAAAGACCATTCCAATATTTCGGCGTAATTCATTCATATCTGTTTTCGCATTGTGTACCTCTGTATTTTGTACAATTAACTCTCCATCTGTAATTGACTCTAGCTGATTTATACACCGAAGCAACGTGCTTTTTCCTGATCCTGAAGGCCCAACAACTACTACTACTTCACCTTTTTTCACTTGCACATTAATATCTTTTAAAACTTGAAAGTTGCCATAATATTTATTTACGTTACGAAACTCTATCAACATACTCCCCCCTTCCCCTAACAAAGCATGTACATTCTTTTTATATTCAAAAATAGGCAAAAAAATAACTTCCAGCCTCATTTTGTCCATAAAAAAAAGCAAAGGCATTTTCCCTTTGCTTTTTCATTTCTATTCTATTAAGTTAAGATACTTCTTCTTTCTTATCTTTTCCGTATTCATGTTCCCAGAAATCAGCATTTTTAATTCCCAATGGCCCTGGATCGAATACTGGATCTTTTCCTTCTTTCTTCTGCTTTTCATAATCCTTTAATGCAACTAATGCAGGTTTTTGTAACAATAAAATCGCAATGATATTTACCCATGCCATAATCCCTACACCGATATCACCTAAAGCCCAAGCTGTTGCTGCTGTTTTTATACAGCCATAGAATACAGCTCCTAAAAATACAAATTTTAGTACCAGAGACAGCCAAGGACGATCTTTCTCACGATTTAAGTACGCGATATTCGTTTCTGCAATGTAGTAATACGCCATAATTGTTGTAAAGGCAAAGAATAATAACGAGATTGCAACGAAACCGTTTCCAAATCCAGGGAAAACAGATTCTACTGCTGCCTGTGTATATCCCGGTCCTGGTTGAGCACCATTTAATTTATTTACGATAAAGTTTTTTCCGCTTGCATCAAATACGTTATACATGCCTGTAATGATCATCATAAATGCTGTTGCTGAACAAACAAATAATGTATCAATGTAAACGGAAAATGCTTGCACTAAGCCTTGCTTAGCTGGATGCGATACTTCAGCTGCTGCTGCTGCATGTGGTCCAGTTCCTTGCCCTGCTTCATTAGAATAAATACCACGTTTTACTCCCCAAGAAATTGCTAAACCGATAATACCACCAAATGCTGCTTCTAATGCAAATGCACTTCTTATAATTAACATAAATGCTTCTGGCAATTTTTCAATATTCATAGCAACAATAACGCAAGCTACTAAAATATACCCAACAGCCATAAACGGTACGACAACTTGTGCAACGTTAACAATTCGCTTTACTCCACCGAAGATGATAAGAGCTAATACAACAACTAATAAAGCCCCTGATAATGTAGTGTTAATTCCAAAAGCTGTCTCTAAACTTACGGCAATACTATTTGCTTGCACACCTGGTAGTAAAAGCCCCGTTGCAAGGATTGTCGCTGCAACGAATACTAAAGCATACCATTTAACTCCTAGACCTTTTTCAATGTAATAAGCAGGTCCACCGCGAAACTGCCCTTGATGTTTCGTCTTATATATTTGCGCGAGTGTTGATTCTACATAAGCTGATCCTGCTCCTAAAAAGGCTACTGCCCACATCCAAAATACAGCCCCTGGTCCACCGAAGGCAACCGCTGTAGCTACCCCAGCGATATTCCCTGTCCCAACGCGCCCTGATAACGAAAGTGCTAACGCTTGGAATGAAGAAACACCAGCCTCTGATTTTTCTCCTTGAAATGTCAGCTTCACCATTTCTCCTACGTGCCTTACTTGTAAAAACCTCGTTCGAATAGAAAAATATAAACCTGCTCCTAAACATAAATAAACAAGTGCTGGACTCCAAACAATATTATTTAACCAATTTACGAAAGCTTCCAATATTCCCCCTCCTTTTTATCAAGAATATTCAGAATATATAAAAATTATAAGTGTATACCTAATCTATGACAATATTATTTTAATAAAACAAACATATTTTTGTATAAAAAAACAAAGTATATATTTGTTTTATATACTTTGTTTTGAACTAAATGTATTATATATTCACAATTGCTTCTCTTTTTATAATTCTTTCGTATAGCTCTTCTGATAACTTTCGGAAATTATCTGGCATATCTTTCCCTTTAAACTTCTTTTGGATCGTGCCATATAAACCTATATCGCGTAAACGTAAAAATAACGGTAACGATTCATACCAACTATCCGCTAGCTTATGTTCATATTCGTATCCTTTTCTTAACACTTGTAATTGTTTACGAGCAAAATCGGTCTTCTCTTCCGCTGTCCACGGTGTAAATAGAACAGAGTAATAAAGAACCATCGCTAAATCGTGTATAAAGTAATTATAAGCCGCATCATCAAAATCAAAGATTGTTAGCTCTTTACCATCATAATGAAAATTTCCTGGATGAATATCCCCATGCATAAGGCCGAACGTTTCTCTTTCAATTGGAAGAGCCTTTATCTCATCCATTAATACCGCAGCGATCTTTTTCACTTGATCATCTTCTAATTCATTAACAATCCCACTCTCATCTTCTTCCCACGTATCACGGTAGTCTGTTTTAGGATAATCCATTGTAAGGCGATGCAGTTGACCAATCGCTTTTCCCCATGCTTCAAAATAAATATCGCCCCAATATGGTGATTCTTCACCTTTTACTTGCTCACCTTTTGCATATGTAAATAAAGAAGCGAAAAAGAAAGTTTCATCTTCTGCTACGATTTCTTCTACGAGATTTCGAGACGTTGAATAAAGAGGTCCTGCTACCTTTGCCCCATTCTCCGCAACATATCGTAAAAAATCTAGTTCAGCTTCGACTTCTTTTTTAGAACGATGAGAAGAGTGGGTTAAACGCAATACGTAATCTTCGCCACGATCACCCTTTGCCTTAAAAATATAATTTTCAAAATCTCCAAGTGGCTTTTCTTCCACTGTTACATGAAATGTCTTTGCTGCTCTTACTAAAATTTCTTTTGTAAAAACTCGTTCTACTGCTATTTCCATATGTATCCCTCCTATATATCTTCTTAATTCGACATAAATGTTAAAAGTACTGCTATGAAATTGAATAATGCGTGGGCAATCATAGCCGATAAAATAGAATTTGTTTTCTCATATAACCCAAGCATAAATTTCTCACAAAAAACAAAAATTAACAGAAGTAACTTTATCTAAAAGAGGTGGAAATTATGACAGAGCAAAAAGAACAACAAGAGAGTACGGGCCAAAAGCATATGTTTCCATCACTTCCGGAAAACATTAATTATATCGAAAATAAGCTCTGTCATTCAGACGATATAAAAAAATTAGATCTTCCTTTCCAAAACGGCAAAGGAACAATCTTATATATCGAATCTTTAGCAGACCCCAATTTAATTCACCAATTAGCTCTTGAGCCTTTATTAACTCGGTCGGATTTGTCTTTAGATAAAGCTTTTGCCACATTAAGTATGAAGAAAGAAACAAATTTAAATTACGGTGTGCAACTTTTATTACAAGGCAAATCATTATATTTTCATGAACAAGTCGACAGTTTTTGTATTTTCGAAACAGCTCTATCTTTAAAGAGAGATATAGCAGAGCCTGATAATGAAGGCATTGTACGCGGTCCACATACTGGTTTTGTAGAAGATTTAGCAACTAATTTAGCTTCGATTCGTAAGCTCATAAAAAGCCCAAATATCGTCGTTAAATATTTCACACTTGGTGAAGAGATGCACACGAAAGTGGCAATTGCTTATATGCAAAACATAGCGAATGACGATTTAGTTACAGAAGTAAAAAGAAGATTAGAAACGATTAAGACAGATGCACTTATGCCTCCAGGATATATACAAGAATTTATAGAGGATACGTCTTTCTCACCATTTCCACAGCAATTAAATACAGAGCGCCCTGATAGAGTCGCAGCAAATTTAATGGAAGGACGAGTTGCTATTTTTTCTGATGGAGATCCAACAGCTCTTATCGTTCCTGTTACGTTATTTGCTTTCTATCAATCACCAGATGATTACAATAACCGCTGGATTGTCGGTTCTTTCGTCCGAATGATTCGCTTAGTGAGTTTCTTAATTGCTTTTCTCTTACCAGCTATATATATCGCAACCGTAGCCTTTCATCCTGATGTATTGCCACTTGAACTTGTGTATACAATTAAAGCTTCATTAGAGAAAGTACCTCTTCCTCCTATTTTCGAAGCCCTCTTAATGGAGCTAATTTTCGAGTTGTTGCGGGAAGCTGGTATTCGCTTGCCGAGCCGAGTTGGGCAAACAATCGGTATTGTAGGCGGTTTAGTAATTGGTGATGCAATTGTAAAAGCTGGACTTGTTTCTTATACGATGATCATCGTTGTAGCTTTAACTGCTATCTCATCTTTTCTCGTTCCATCAAACGATATGAGCTCAGCAGTTCGAATTCTTCGTTTTCCATTAATGATTCTTGCTGCCATATTCGGATATGTAGGAATATCATTCGGTCTCATTATAACTTTTGTTCACTTATGTCAGCTTCATTCTTTTCATACACCATATCTTTCTCCTGTTGCACCAATGCGGATTAAAGATATGAAAGATTCTTTCGTAAGACTACCAATTTGGTCATTTTGGGAACGACCACATGATCCAAAACCGAAAAAAATGCAGCGCCAACATGTAACGAGAGAGGATGAGGACGGTGACAAACACGCAAAGTAAAATTTCGCTAGTTCAATTTACCTTTTTCGTTATTCAATGCCAAATTGGAGTGGGCATACTTTCTCTCCCAAACCGTCTTCACCCAATAGCAAAAGGTGGTGGATGGATTTCTGCTCTCATCGCTGGGCTTGCAATTCAGCTTATTATTTTACTTATGTGGCTTTTCTTAAAAAGATTTCCTGATGCTGATATGTATGAAAGTGTTTGTATGCTATTTGGTAATAAATTTGGAAAATTATTAGGTTTTCTTTATGTTTTTTATTTCACTCTTATCGGTATGACAGTTATGTTAAGCGCTTGTAATGTCATTAAAGTTTGGATATTACAAGCTACTCCTTGGTCTGCCATTCTCATGCTATTTACAATGGCTTGTTGTTATGTAGCTTATAACACGTTTAAAGTCATCGTACGATTTTATGTCATGGCCTCTATTCTTATTTTACCTATGGCGCTTTTAATTGGACTTGGACTCTCACGGGCTGACTTTTCTTATATTTTTCCAATTACAGAAGCTGGATGGTGGAATATTATTCAAGCATCAAAAGAAACCATTACAGCTATGTATGGTTTTGAAATTTTTCTTATCGCTTTCCCCAAAGTAAATGGGAGTTCTGTAGCAAAACTGAAGGCAATTTCTATCGCGAATGGATTTGTAACTCTTTTTTATACTTTTACTGTTTGGATTTGTTTTATCGTATTTAGTCCAAAACAAATTGAGCTTATTCCAGAACCAGTTGCTTACTTATTACGATCCTTGCATATCGGGATTATAGACCGAACTGATTTACTATTCATACCAATTTGGATGATAACAGTTGTAGCTTCTATCGCTAGTTATTACTGTGCTGCTTCTATAGGGATTGGACATATATTCAATCTTGGTAATCATAAAAAGGCTGTCCCAATCGTTGGTATTATTGCCTTTAGTGTAGCTTTATTTATCGATACACCTGAAGAATTAAAAGTAATTGCAACTTTCACTGATAAGTTCACGTATATTTTCATCGTTGTCCTCCCTCTTTTATTTCTACTTTATTCAGTAATAAGAAATAAGAAAGGAGAACAGTATGTTCAAAAAAAGAGTTAAATTACTTTTTGTATTATGTACTAGTGCATTCCTTTCTGGCTGCTGGGATCAAGAACCATTAAGGGAAGCAAGGTTAGCTTATAGTATTGGATCTGATATTACAGAAGAGAATAAACTCCAGCAAACAATCGAGCTCGTAAAAAGTTCAAGTGGAGAACAATCTTCATTCGAGAATGAAATACATTCAGCAACTGGACATAACATAAGGGATACAAGCGATGCCCTAAAAAAAAATGTGACTGGGAATATTCGCTATTTTAAATATGGTGTTCAATTACTAGGAACCAAAATTTTAAAAAAAGGTGTACTACCCTATTTAGATGTCAGCTTTCGAGACCCAACAAATCCAACTGCTTTAGTAAAGCTTATTGCAGTAGATGGTGAAACATCGGAGATACTAGAAAAAAAGAAAGTAGGAAATTTACTAATTGGAGATTTTCTAAAGAAAAAAGTGAAAAGCTTAGAAGATATGAGTGTATTTCCAAAAGAAACTTTAGAAACAGCTGCTACAAAAATGTTAGATCCCGGTAAGGACTTTACCCTCCCTTCTATAAAAATAAAAGGAAAAGAAGTAGTTACAAACGGGTTAGCTTTATTTAACAATGATAAATTAACTGGGCATTTACCTTTGAAACAATCTGTTTTATTCGTGTTATTAACCGGAAAAATGGGAACAAGTGCCCGTATAACCCAAAAACTTACTAGCGATGAATCAGAGAAGACATCTGATTATTTAACAATGGAAATTAGCAATCGAAAGTTAAAACGAGACTTAAAAATAACAACAGATAAAAAAGGAAATGTTTATGCTCACATTAAGCTTCAATTAAAAGTTATCGCTCTTGAAGCTCCGAGAGACAATCTTTACAAAATGGACGAAAGAAAAAAGCTAAATAAAGAATTATCTAAACAGCTGACGAAAGAAGCAAAAAAAATAACAAACAAACTACAAAAAGCAAATTGTGATGCTTTCGGAATCGGAAGACATCTTATCGCTTATCATCCTGACTTATGGAAGAAAAAAAATTGGAATAAAGATTATGCAAAAGTAAAGTTTAAACCAGAAGTAGACGTAAATATTTTGTATAGTGGTGTCTTAAAATAAAAGGTTGTATGCCACGCAGGCATACAACCTTTTATTTCGTATATCGATATACAATTGATTCGTATGGTCTTAAGTGAAGTTTTGCAATATCCTTGCTGGCATCTTTATAATTCGACAGTAGTATTTCTTGTTTCATTCCATCTAATTGAACATGAGCTGGTACAGAATACGTTATTTCTTCTCCATAGAAGTTATTGATAACAAGTAGCACTTCACTTTCTGTAGTACGAGTATATGCCCAAATTTTAGGATCATTTTCATCCAAAATAGCATATTCTCCTTCTGTAATTACATCATACGTTTTTCGAAGTTCAATTAACTTTTTATAATGATAAAATACAGATTCTTTATCTTCTAGTGCCTTCTCTACATTTATTTCTTTAAAGTTTTCAGCCACTGAAATCCAAGGTGTACTTGTTGTAAAGCCACTATTCATCTCTTCATTCCACTGCATTGGAGTTCGGGAGTTGTCACGAGATTTTTGTTTTAAAATCCCGATAATCTCTTCTTTTGATAGTCCTTCTTCTCGCTTGATATCGTATATATTTAACGATTCCACATCGCGATATTGCTCGATGGATTCGAATTTAGGATTTGTCATACCGATTTCTTCGCCTTGATAAATGTAAGGTGTCCCCTGCAACATATGCATAGCTGTCGCTAACATTTTTGCAGATTCATTTCTATACTTTCCATCATTACCGAAGCGTGATACAATACGAGGTTGGTCATGATTACACCAGAACAATGCATTCCATCCCCCGCCCTTTTGCATTTCAATTTGCCAATTAGACATAATCTCTTTTAATTTAATGAAATCAAAATTCGCTTTCGTCCACTTATCACCATTCGGATAATCTACTTTTAAATGATGGAAACTAAACGTCATACTTAATTCATTACGCTCAGGGTTTGAATATTTAATACAATTATCAATTGTCGTAGATGACATTTCTCCAACTGTAATTACCTCTTTCCCTTCAAAAACATTTCGGTTCATTTCTTGTAAATATTCATGAACACGCGGGCCATCTGTATAATATTTACGTCCATCGCTTGTCGCTGTACTTCCGTCATCATTTAAGAATTGTTGATCTTTTGAAATTAAATTAATAACATCTAATCGGAATCCAGTTACCCCTTTATCAAGCCAAAAGCGCATCATTTCATACACTTCTTCACGAAGTTTTTCATTTTCCCAATTTAAATCAGCTTGCGTCTCATCAAATAGATGTAAAAAATATTGCTCTGTCTTCTCATCATATTTCCAAGCAGACCCGCCAAACTTAGATTGCCAATTGTTCTTTTCATCACGCCAAATATAGTAATTACGATATGGACTATTTTTATCTTCCTTCGCTTCCTTAAACCACTTATGCTCCGTCGAACTATGATTTACAACGATATCGAGCATAATTTCAATGTTACGTGCCTTTGCTTCTTCTAAAAGCTCTTCAAACTCTTCCATCGTCCCGTAAGATGGATCAATGCTGTAGTAATCACTTACATCGTATCCATTATCATTTTGTGGTGATTGGTATATCGGTGTTAACCAAATATAATCTACTCCGAGTTCTTTTAAATAATCTAGTTTCTCTGTAACTCCTTTTATGTCACCGGTTTCTTTATTGTAATAGCTATTAAAGCTCTTCGGATAAATTTGATAAACTACACTTTTATGCCAATCCTTCATGTTTAACTTCCTCCTACTTCTGTTTTACTCTTTTTGCAAATAACCACGTTAACGTGAATGGGATGACAACTGCGATAACCATCCCTACAATAAACATTGGAATCGATTTTGGAATGATAGAAATAAATGCTGGTAATCCGCCAATTCCGATAGCAGGTGCTAATACACCATTTAATGTAATGAATATCGCCGCCACAGCAGATCCTATAATCGCTGCATAGAACGGGAATTTATTTCGTAAGTTTACACCAAACATAGCTGGTTCTGTAATACCGAAATATGCTGAGATTGCTGATGTAGATGCCATGCTTTTATCATTTTGATTTTTAGAAATCCAGAACATCGCAAGTGCCGCACTACCTTGCGCAATGTTAGAAAGGGCAATCATTGGCCAAATGAATGTACCACCGTGCTGCGCAATTAATTGTAAATCGATAGCAATAAACATATGATGCATACCTGTAATGACAAGCGGTGCATATAATGCTCCAAACAATACTGCTCCAACTACTGGTACTGTTTCATATACACCTACTAATCCTACTGTTAATAAATCTCCAATATGACGTGTAACTGGACCGATAATTCCTAATGCTAATACACCTGTCACAACGATTGTTGTAATTGGTACAACTAATAATTGAATTGCATTTGGTACATGTTTCTTTAAAAAGATTTCTACTTTACTTAATACAAATGCTGCTACTAAGACCGGCAAGATTTGACCTTGATACCCTACTTTTTCAATTTGAAATAATCCTAAAATATCGAAGTACTCAATCTTTTGTCCATCTAAACCAGTTGCTGCTTTTCCGTAATCCCACGCGTTTAATAATGCTGGATGCACAAGCATTAATCCCATAACAATTCCTAATATCGGACTACCACCAAAACGCTTCGTTGCTGACCACCCGACAAGTGCTGGTAAGAATACGAATGCTGTATTGGCCATCATATTAATTAAATCCCAAAGCCCGCCTAAGTTTGGATACACATCTAATAAATTTTTACCTTCAAAAAATAAGTCCTTCGCCCCTAATAGGTTGTTAATTCCCATTAGTAAACCAGCTGTTACGATTGCTGGTAATATCGGCATAAATACATCTGAAAATACTTTTACAAACTTTTGAGCTGGATTTAACTTTTGGTTTCCAGAATCTTTTACATCAGCTACTGTCGCTTCCTTCATACCTGCAAGCGTTATCAATTCAGCATATACTCGATCAACATCTCCTGGACCGATTACAATTTGAAATACCCCAGCGTTATGGAACGCTCCCTTCACTAATGAAACAGATTGTAATTTATCGTTATCTATTTTACTTTCATCTTTTAAAGCGATACGGAGTCTCGTTACACAGTGTGCAGCTTGTTCAATATTGTCTTTCCCACCAATATACTGCAACACTTCCTCTGCTGTTTTACGATAGTCTTTCCCCATATTCCCGTCCCTCTTTTCTTTTTTTGATACCGTTTACAATTACATATTAACTCGTATACATAAGTTAGTCAACACTCGTATATACGAGTTTGCGATTTTTTTATAAAAAAAGAGATGAAACGTTATTACGTTCCATCTCCTTATTTTCTCCGCGCCACATCTGAAAAATGAAAAATATCTAAGCGGTGGCGGGATTCTGTATATTCGAACTGACTTCCATCATAAAAATGCGTAAAGTTTTTCACGACAACAACATAGTCTGTTCCATTTAAATCTAAATACTTTCTATCGTCCTCTGTACATGGCTGTACTTCAATTACTCTCTGCGAATAACTAATATGAAGACCTAGTTCTTTCTCAATGTATTTATAAATGGACTGCGCTGCAATTTCACTCGTTAATCCAGGAATATATTCCGATACAAAATGATTAATATCCAAAATTACTTTTTCTCCATCAATATTCCGTACGCGTTTAATATGATCTATTTCTGTTTTCTCTTTCACATTTAATAGCTTTGCAACCTCTTTTGTCGCTTTTACTTTCTCCATTTCCACGACTTCTGTAATACAATGGCGTCCTAAACGTTCATTTTCTTCTTGGAAACTTACAATGCCACCAAAGTTGAATTCAATGTTTTTTCGCTTTAAAACAAAAACACCTTTTCCATGTATCTTTTGAACATATCCACGCTCTTGTAATAAATCCACTGCTTTTCTTACAGTACCTCGACTTGCCTCATACTGTTTCATTAATTCAGTTTCTGATGGGATTTTGCATCCCTCTTTTAATTGTTTATTATCAATAGACTTACTGATTTCTGTATAAATTTGTTCATACTTGCTCATCATCTACAATAGCCCCTTGTCACCTTCTAATTCTATATGTATTATACCATGCTACACTCTTCTGCCAATCTCTCACTTATTTTCCAGTATAGGAAAAATAAAGGTAAATATTTAATCTCTAAAACGTATTTTTATAAAAATTTTTATATTTTTCTTTTCATTCAAAAAAACATGTAGTATACTAACTTCAAAATCAGAGGAGAAAGGGAGCAAAGAACTATGCTTACTTATACAACAATTGTAGTTACATTTGCACAAAAACATCATCATCATACGTAACCCTTGAAACCTAGCGGAAAAATTACGCGTAGGTACAAGGGTTATTCCCGTTGTACCTACGTTAGGCGAAGAGCTATGTAGGTATTTTTTATCTACATGGCTCTTTTTTATTGCCAAAAAGCTAGTAAAAAATGATGTTTAAGCAAATCTTACTACAAAGGAGTTAACAAAAATGGAAACGAAAAAATGGGGATTATGGGTTTTAACAGCTTTTGTTATCGGGAATATGGTTGGCGGTGGCGTATTTATGCTCCCAGCAAATTTAGCACAAGTATCAGGTCCAATGGGTTCTACACTTGCATGGAGTATTACAGGACTTGGCGTATTTATGATTGCACTCGTATTTGGAAATTTAGCAATCCGAAAACCAGAATTAAAAGCGGGGCCACAAAGTTACGCTCAAGCGATGTTCCCTTCAAAAAAAGCGGGTAAAGTTGCAGGCTATAGTATGGCATGGGGATATTGGGCTGCGAACTGGGCTGCAACAGCATCTGTTATTATTTCCTTTACTGGATATTTATCAACATTCTTTCCAGTTTTACAAAGTAAGCAAATTCTCTTTTCAACGAACGGATTTTCACTAGAACTTGGAAAAGGATTAACGTTCCTCGTATGTAGCCTTATGTTATGGGGAATTCAATATATTCTTTCTCAAAATATTGATCGTGCTGGAAATATGAATCTTCTTGCTACTATTGCAAAAATTATTGGATTTACAATGTTTATTGTAATCACATTATTCATTTTCAACGCCTCTAATTTCGGAGACGGGCAAACATTTATGAATGAAGCAGGACAACCCATTTCTTTAGGTGGACAAATCAATTCAGCTGCTATTGCAACACTTTGGGCGTTCATCGGTATTGAATCGGCTGTCATGCTTTCTAATCGTGCAAAATCTCAGCGCGATGTAAAAAAAGCTACCATTTTTGGATTAATTATCGCTCTTCTTATTTACATGTCAATTACTCTACTTACAATGGGCGCTCTCCCGCAAGATGCTTTAAAAGAGTCTCAAAAACCATTAGTAGACGCATTAAATTTAGCAATTGGCAATAAAGGTGCCTATATCATGGCTCTACTTGCACTTGTATCTTTATTTGGATCTACAGTGGGCTGGATTGTTGTTAGTTCAGAAGTACCTTACCAGGCTGCAAAGAACGGACTTTTCCCTAAGCTTTTCGCGAAAACGAATAAAAAGGGTAGTCCTTCAAAATCATTATTGATTACAAATGTAATGACGCAGATTTTCTTGTTCTCAACGATTTCTGGTACCGTATCAGAAGCTTATAATTTCGCTATCGTTGTAGCAACATTAGCTTATTTAATTCCATACCTTGTTTCTACGCTGTACCAATTCAAATTAGTTATTACAGGAGAAACGTATGATATAATACCTGGCTCTCGAATAAAGGACGGCATCATTACTACATTAGCATTCATATATTCTATTTGGGTTATCAAAACGGGAACTGCTGATTTAAAAACGTTCTTCTTAGGAATCGGATTGTTCGTATTAGGTCTTATTCTCTATCCAATACTAATGAAAAACTCACAAAAAATGAATTAAAAAAGAGAAGCTACGCTTCTCTTTTTTATATGAAATCTGTAGTTAATTTTTCTTTTAACTCTCCTACAGATAAAGGTTTCGCATAATAAAATCCTTGCACATAATCACAACCCATAGATTGTAATAAACTTTCTTGCTCTACTGTCTCTACCCCTTCAGCAACTACTGCTAAATGTAAGCTATGGGCAATTTCAATAACAGATTTTACAATCGTTCGCTCTGGCTGTGCATGATCATAATGAAATTCACGAATAAAATTACGATCAATTTTTACTATATCCAGCGGTAGTTGTTTTAAATAATATAAGGAAGAATAACCCGTTCCGAAATCATCTAAAGCAATTAAAATACCCATATTTCTTAATTCTTGTAATGTAGCAATAATATAATCAAAATGACGAACAGCAATGCTTTCCGTTATTTCTAAAATTAAACGATTCGGTGGAAATCCAGTTCTCCTTAAAATGCTACGTACAGATAAAATAAAACGCTTTTGCATTAATTGTTGTATGGATAAATTCACAGATAACTTTAGTCCTTCTTCGTACTCTGGCAATGTTTTAAACAAGCGACATGACTTTTCTAATACCCAGTCTCCTAATTTTATAATAAGTCCAGATTCTTCAGCTACTGGGATAAATTCGCCTGGTGAAATAGGTCCTTCTTCTGTCGAACAACGCGCTAAAGCTTCAATACCAGTATATTTCTTCGTTTTCAAATCAATAATAGGCTGCAGTGCCACATCTAACTCTTCATCACGAATTGCCTTTTGCAAAGCAAATTCAATTTTCATTCTACGATTTATTTTCGCACGTAACTCATCTGTAAAGAAACACGCTGCATTTCTTCCCTGTTCTTTCGCACTATACATAGCTAAATCTGAATTCTTCAATAGAGTTTCTACATCTTGTCCATCTTGCGGATATGAGCACAGTCCTAGACTAGCTGAAATGTATACTTCATGACCTTCAAGTATAAATGGCGCCTGAAAGCATGATAACACAGATGTCGCTAGCTGCCTCATCTCATCTTGTGTATGATTTTTTGTTAACAACACAAATTCGTCGCCACCCAGCCTAGCCAGAACATCTTTCTCTCCTAGCACATAATGCAACCGTGAAGCAACTTCGCTTAAAAGTAAATCTCCTATCATATGACCTAGCGTATCGTTTACTAATTTAAAACGATCCAAATCAAAATAAATCATACCAAACTCTCTTTTATCTGCAATTAATTCGTTAACAGTCGTTATTAATTGTAAACGGTTCGGTAAACTCGTTAAAGCATCATGATACGCAAGCTCCCTATAACGACTTTCGCTTAACCGTAACCTCTGTTCTGCTTCTTTCCTACTACTAATATCATTTCGAATCGCAATAAATTGATATGGCTCTCCTTTTTCATTTAAAAATGGAACAATTGTTGTTTTAACCCAATAATATGTACCATCTTTTGCTTGATTTCGAATCTCACCTCTCCATACTTTTCCGCTCAAAATACGCTTCCATAGCATTTGAAAAAATGTTTTCGGATGATGTCCTGAATTTAAAATACGATGATCTTTCCCTATTAACTCTTCTCGTGTATATTTGGAGATTTCACAAAACTTATCATTTACATATGTAATAAGACCCTTTCGGTCTGTAATCGCAACAATTGAAGACTCATCTAATGCTAACTTTAAATCTCGCAATGAAGATTCATATAATGCATGACCTCTTTGTTCTAGCATGCGCATCTCTCCTTGCTTCCTATCTGACTAAAACACAACTTGTTTCTTTTCATAGAAATAGAGATATTTCATTTCCTAATAATCGTCCTTTACATAAATCATATTTTGAAATATGCCGATTAAAATAACATAATATTATTTGTAATAAAAAGCAATATAATACCGTTTCGATTATAAATAGTAGTTTTTGAATTATAATAACAAAATATTAACATATTTTCACCTTGATTTTGGAAGAATTTTATAAATAAATACTTTATTAAACAAAAAAGAGGATATCCTCTTTTTTGTTTAATACGGATATGGTGTTGGATATGGCGCTGAATAAGTTACTGGGTACGGTGCTGGATATGGCGCTGGATATGTTACTGGGTACGGTGCTGGATAGTAGCCTCCACCTGCTGCACCCGTTAATGCGCCAGCTGTAAGCCCACCTAACACACCTCCAGCAAAACTTCCTGGGAAAAAGCCACCACCCCATGAGCCTCCACCCCAGCCCCATCCACCTCCGTGATGATGATGGTGATCATGGTGATTGTGTCCTCCATGGTGGTGATGTCCGCCATTATGGTTGTGTCCCCCATGATGATGATGATGATGATTACGATAATACAATGCGTTATTTTCTATATAATTCATATTTCCCCGCTCCTTTTCCATTTTCTCATCTTAATAGATATTGTATGAATAGTACGGCCCTTGTTGGTAACCTATATAATAGGAAGAATCCATGTAATATGGTTATCCCCTTTCCTATATAAGGGGCAAGGATTTTGTCCCTCCTACACTGTTTATTAACCAGCAAATAGCGAGCTAATAACGTAACAATATACTGTATGTAGGACAAATGCGGAAAGCATGGGGAAAATGTCTATATTTTGTAAAAAAAACAAAACACTTTATAATAAGAATGTCGGATTGTACCTTCTTATATGAGAAGTCTATATTTAAGAAAGATTAGAGGAATTTTATAGCAATGAAGAAGCCTATCGTTCAATTATTATTGATATTTATAATTGTATCTATCGTACTCTTACTTTTAGATACGTCTATCCTCTCACTATATACCTTTTTCGGTGTATTATGGTCTCTTACAATCATAGGAATATCTTTCGTTATTTTTATCGAAAATAGGTCTCCTCAAAGTACCTTAGCGTGGTTTTTAGTATTAGCACTTCTTCCCGTTGTAGGTGTACTTTTATACTCTATTTTCGGGCGTAGCCGTTGGAGAAGAAAAAAGCATCTCCATCGTTCAGAAGAACAAAGAAAATTATTCCGTGAGATATTAGAAGGAAGACGACTAGAGTTATCACTCAAAGTCCCATTAAGTGAACGCTCTACCCATTTAACAGAAGTTGTACAAAAATTTGGAGGCGGGCCTGCCGCAGATAGAACAACTACCAAACTTTTAACAAACGGAGATCAAACATTTTCAGCAATTTTGCAAGCTATCGAGCAAGCAAAACATCATATACATATTCAATACTATATTTATAAATCTGATGAGATTGGTACAAAAGTCCGGGATGCTTTAATAAACAAAGCAAAAGCTGGTGTTATTGTACGCTTCCTTTATGATGGATTAGGAAGTAATACGTTAAGAAGACGCTTTTTAAAACCTATGAAAGAAGCTGGGATTGAAATTGTTGAATTTGATCCTATTTTTTCAGCTTGGTTACTTGAAACCGTCAATTATCGTAACCACCGTAAAATCGTCATTGTAGATGGAGAAATCGGTTTTACTGGAGGACTTAACGTCGGTGATGAATATCTTGGCCGTTCAAAAAAGTTTCCCGTTTGGCGTGATAGTCATTTAAAAATCGAAGGAAAAGCGTTATATAAATTACAAGCAATTTTTCTAGAGGACTGGCTCTATGCATCTAGTGGTTTGAAAACCTATTCTTGGGATCAATTTATGAATAGACAATACTTCCCAGGTAAAGAAATTTCAAGTGCAGAAGGTGCCGTGCAAATTGTAGCGAGCGGGCCAAGCTCAGATGATAAGAGCATTCGTAATACGTTATTAGCTATTATGGGTTCTGCAAAAAAATCTATTTGGATTGCTACACCATATTTTATTCCAGATCAAGAAACTTTAACATTATTACGTTTAAGTGCAATATCTGGCATAGATGTACGCATTTTATATCCTGGTAAAAGTGATAGTATTATTAGTGATCAAGCATCCCAGTCCTACTTCACTCCACTTTTAAAAGCTGGTGCCTCCATTTATAGTTATAAAGATGGCTTTATGCATGCAAAACTTGTACTTGTTGATGATAAAATTGCAACAATCGGAACAGCAAATATGGATGTACGAAGCTTTGAATTGAATTATGAAATTATTAGCGTACTGTATGAATCAGAAACTGTTCATGATATTAAACGTGATTTTGAAGAAGACTTTAAGCATTCTACTGAAATTAAATGGAACGCTTTCCAAAAAAGAAGTATCAAAAAACGAATATTAGAGTCTTTTATGAGGCTCATTTCTCCTTTACTATAAGCAATCAATGTACAATTGATTGCTTTTTCTTTTATATTTGTCCCCTCCCCTTTTCTTTGCATACCATATTAAAACAAGTTATCATAAGATGTATTACTTTATGAAAATAATGTTAGGTGGGACATACATGTTAGAACAATTTCATATACATGCTGATTTAAAACAACAGCTCTCTACAATTCACGAAAAGAATAAGCAAGAAGCTGGTGAAAATGCACATTTAATCGGTACAAAAATATATAAAGCATCTGATAATAGCATTATAGAAGATGCCATTACAGCACTTCTTCTTGGTAAAAACATTCTATTAAAAGGGCCGACTGGTAGTGGTAAAACAGTACTAGCTGAAACGCTTTCTTCTTTATTCCAAAAACCAATGCATAGCATTAACTGTTCTGTCGACCTAGATGTAGAAGGTATTTTAGGATACAACACACTACAAACGAAAGATGGCGCATCTGAAGTTGCATTCGTTAACGGTCCTCTTATGAAAGCAATGAAGAACGGTCATTTCCTATATATTGATGAAATCAATATGGCAAAACCTGAAACGTTACCACTTCTTCACGGTGCATTAGATTACCGTAAAATGATTACAAACCCGTTTACACAAGAAGTTGTATACGGTGATGACGAATATCGCGTAATCGCTGCAATTAATGAAGGTTACGTTGGTACAAGTGAACTAAACGAAGCGTTAAAAAACCGTTTCGTTATTATTGAAGTTCCTTACATTCAAGGTGATACATTAAAAGAATTATTATTAGCAGAATCAAAATTAAAAGATGTTGCAACAATTGAAAAGTTTGTTGCATTTGCAAGCGATCTTATGCCTTTAGCTCGTGATGGCCGCGTAAGTGAAGAAGCAGCAAGTATTCGTGGCATTATCGATGCATGTGATTTAGGTGTATATATTCCCGTTATGCGTGCAATTGAACGTAGTATTATCGCAAAATTAAACGATGAAACAGAACAAATGACTGTCCGTGAATTAGCAGAAAGTTATTTCTTTGAGGGATAATTCATGAGACAAATTTTTAGTGACAAAAAAATTGATGCGTCGCTGTTTCTACAAATGGAAAACTTAATGTATGCCCTTCTCAAAGAAGATGATGCCTACCTTGAGTATGGCTATAAAGCATACTACGACGAAATTGAAAAAAAGGTTGTCATTAGTCACTTTTGGGATGATCGAAAAGAAGAGGATACAGTAATCGGATTAAAAAGCGAAGTGTTTTTAAAAGCACTTGGTAATAAACATTACTCGGACATGACTTTAATTCGTTCTTATGCAATTGAATTACAAGAATCACCCTTAAAAAAGTTTTTAACACAATTATTTGTTCTATTAGAAGATTTACGTGTTGAGGAAATCGTAAAAAACTTACGCCCTGGCACAAAGCATGTTTTTAAAAGAAGAAAAGAAATGTATCGCAATTACTTTAGCTCACAAAATGAAATCAATCGCGTTCGTAACTATCACGGTGATCGTCTATTTTGTCTATGCTATCTTTCATTAACGAGCGATAAATATGAAATGTTTAATAATGAATATTTCGAGCAAATTGAAGCTATTTTGCATGAAACATTCCAAGCTCGTAATACGGAAGATATTATGTATATCGTTGAGAAAATTCGCTATCGCTTAGAGGAGCTTCTTGAAAGTGATATGCTGAACAACTATTTCGGGCATGCACCGCTTTATTTATCTGTCATTGCAGATGAAAAAAACTGTCGCGTCGAAGATTTAGCAAACGATGATACGCAGCTCATAGATGACGATGAAAATAAAAACAAAATGGATGAAAGCTTCTCAACATGGCACCGTGAAAATAAAAACAATGAAAACGAGAACTTTTTACGCTTTGAATTAGAAAGCGGAACAAAAACAAATATGATGGGTGACACTGCTCGCGAATCAGAAGATGGCGACCAAGCACTTGGCTCTGTACAAGGTACTTCTCAAAAAAGTACACAATCTAACTTTGATGGTGCTGACACAAAAGAAGCAAGAGCTTCTCACGCTTCTAGTCAAAATGATGGTGCATATGGTAAATATAACACTGGCGCTTCTCATACATTTAAAGAAGCACGTAAACCAAATCCTGATGAGAAAAAGGATTACCAAGCTATCAAATCAGTCGTTAATAAAGATGTAAAAGAATTAAAGAAAATTATCGAAAAAACGATTGAAAATAAAACGAATGCAAATAGTGATAAATATTACGGAAGACTTCGTAAGAAATTCCTTCGTATTTATACTGAAAAGCAGCCTCGCATGTTTTATAAAAAAGGGCAAGAATCGCAAGAGCTCGACGTTGCATTCCAACTATTAGTAGACTGCTCTGGTTCTATGTATAACAAAATGGAAGAAACGAAAAAGAGTGTGGTCCTATTCCATGAAGCGTTGAAATCTTTAAAAATCCCGCACGCTATTAGCGGATTTTGGGAAGATGCTTCTAGTGCTAAACCTGAAGATAAGCCGAACGTTATCCATGAAGTTGTAACGTATAAAAACTCAACGTTACCAAACGTTGGTCCAGAAATTATGCAGCTTCGCGAAGAAGAAGATAACCGCGACGGATATATTATTCGTATCGTTTCTGAAAAGCTTGCAAAAAGACCAGAAAAACATAAATTCTTACTTGTCTTCACAGACGGTGAACCTTCTGCGCTAGACTACCAACAAGACGGTATTTTAGATACGCATGAAGCTGTCAAACTTGCTCGTAAAAGTGGTATGGAAGTAATCGGAATTTTCATCGAAGAGGGCGAAGCGAAAGAAGCAACTTATCAATTAATGAAGAACATTTATAACCATCACTTCTTAGTTGCAAATCACGCTGAAGATTTACGTCTGAAGATTAAACCACTATTGAAAAAGTTATTACTGAAGACGATTGAATAGAAAAAACAGGAGCAACAACGCTCCTGTTTTTTCTTTTAATCATTTTGTTTCTGGTTGAAACTTATATGGAATGGCTACTTCTAATAATGAATCGAATCCTCCATCGTAGAATGGGAATCGTTCATTTGCAATTGCTCTGTCCACCCACTCTATTGCGGAAATTTCTCCTTCATCTGCTGCAACAAGTTCACCTTTTACTACATGCGCTCGAAATGTAAATAATAGCGCATGATTCCCTGGCTCTTCAAAGAATTTTTCATTAATCGCAACAAGTCCACTAAGCGCGGCAGTTAAACCTGTCTCTTCTTTTACTTCCCTTACTAAAGCTTCCTCTAACGTTTCACCCTTTTCAACAGCCCCACCCGGCAATGACCAAACATTTTGTTCTACATTATGTACCATTAATATTTTATCTGTTTCTTCGTCATGTATTAGTGCGTATACGACATCAACTCTTTGCATGTTGCTTTTCTCCTTCAATTAACTCATCCATTGTAAATAAAGAATGTAGTTGTAAGCTATCTTCTAATAAGTTTTCTCTTCCCTCTTTTGTTCGTTCAATTACACCTAAAACATGATGTACCTTCGCACCTAGTTCTCTTAAATCTTTCGTGCTTAATAATATTTGACCACCTGTCGTAATAACATCTTCAACAACACAAACATTTTTCTCAGTAATATTAACACCTTCTGCTAACTTGCATGTACCGTACTTCTTCGCTTCTTTTCTTACAAATACAACTGGTATACCCGTTTGTAAAGATAATGCTGTTGCTACTGGAATTCCTCCCATTTCTAAACCTGCGAGTACTTCTGTATCAGGAGGAATGAGCTCTTTCAACTGTTTAGCAATTTCTAATAACAGTACTGGATTAGATTCAAATAAGTACTTATCAAAGTATTGAGTTGATACTTGTCCTGATCGAAGTTTAAATGTTCCCGTTAAACGTGACGTATTGTAAATTTCCTTTGCTAACTCCCATTTCTCCATTGTATCTCTCCCCTTTATGCACAAATTAACTCATTTTATCACACTTGTAATTATTTGTATATTCCTAAAATGCAAATAAAAGGGTCGATTCCTAAGAATCGACCCTTCCTATTAATTCATCACTAACTCAGCTGTGAGCTTTTTTTTTAACTTAGCCAACATGTCCGTTGTCATTTTGTCTAAATCATATTCTGCTTTAAAGCCCCACTCTTTCATTGCCGCTGTTGCATCAATAGAGTTTGGCCAGCTATCAGCAATTGTTTGACGAGCTGGATCTACAGCGTAATCCATTGTAAACGTCGGGATGTGTTTACGAATTGACGCTGCGATTTGCTCTGGCTCAAAGCTCATTGCTGTAATATTAAATGCATTTCTATGCACTAGCTTACTTGGATCAGCTTCCATTAATGAAATAATCGCTTGTAAAGCGTCTGGCATGTACATCATATCCATGTATGTTCCTTCTGCAATGTATGAGGTGTATGTGCCTTTTTTAATCGCCTCATAGTAAATTTCAACTGCATAGTCAGTTGTTCCGCCTCCTGGAGGAGCTACGTAAGAAATTAAACCTGGGAAACGTACACCGCGCGTATCAACGCCAAATTTTTGATGATAATAATCACATAGTAATTCCCCTGCTACTTTGTTTACCCCATACATCGTAGTAGGACGTTGAATTGTATCTTGTGGTGTATTATCTTTCGGTGTTGATGGACCGAATGCACCGATAGAACTTGGCGTGAAAAACTTACAGTTTAATTCACGAGCTGCTTCTAATGCATTTACAAGTCCGCCCATATTTAAATTCCATGCAAATAACGGATTTTTTTCTGCTGTTGCTGAAAGTAAAGCTGCTAAATGAATAATTGTATCTACTTCATTGCGCTTTGCGATATCATGTAGTTTTTGTCCATCTGTTACATCTAACGTTTCAAATGGACCAGACGTTACTACTTCACTATCTGTTTCACGAATATCTGTTGCAATAACATTTGATGCGCCGTATACATCACGAAGTTTCATTACTAGTTCAGAACCAATTTGCCCTAAAGAACCGGTTACTAGAATTTTTTTCATTTTCCCCACTCCTCATTTGCAAGCTATTCAAAAGATGTCGTTACTTAAATGATGCCCATTTCTTTCCCTACTTTTTCATACTTACGAATTGCTTCATCTAACATTTCTTTCGTATGAGCTGCTGTTGGCATATTACGAACACGTCCTGTTCCTTTAGCTACAGTTGGGAACACGATAGATTTTGCATATACGCCTTCTGCATTTAGACGTTTGCTAAATTCTTGTGTTAATACTTCGTCACCAATAATACAAGGTGTAATTGGCGTTTCACTTTCTCCGATGTTAAAGCCAAGTTCTTTTAACCCTTGTTTTAAATAGCGACCATTTTCCCATAAACGATCGTGCAACTCTGTGCTTTCCATTAAGATTTCAATTGATCTCATGCAAGCTGCAGCATCAGCTGGTGTTAATGCTGTAGAGAATAAGAATGGACGTGAACGAACTTTTAACCAGTCAATTAAGTTTTGTTTCCCTGCTACATATCCACCAATTACCCCAATTGCTTTTGATAATGTACCAATTTGGAAATCAACTTTATCAGACAGACCGAAGTGCTTTACAGTTCCTGCCCCTTTACCAAGTACACCTGAACCGTGTGCATCGTCTACGTATGTCATTAAATCTAATTCTTCCGCAATCTCAACAATTTCTGGTAGTTTTGCAACATCTCCATCCATTGAAAAGACACCGTCTGTAATTACCATTAATTTATTGTAAAGTCCTGATTCTTTCGCTGCGATTGCTTTTTGGCGTAAATCTTCCATATCAGAATGTTTATAAACAATAATTTTTGCTTTTGATAGACGACTACCATCAATAATAGAAGCATGGTTTAACTCGTCTGAAAGAATCGCATCATTTTTATCCATAACAGCTGAAATCGCTGCCATATTACAATTAAATCCTGATTGATAAGCAATCGCTGCTTCTGTATGTTTAAACTTTGCAATTGTTTCTTCTAATTTAATATGCAAATCTAAAGTACCGTTAATTGTACGAACCGCTCCTGCTCCAACGCCGTACTTATGAATTGCACCAATTGCAGCTTCTTGCAAACGGCTATCTGTTGCTAATCCAAGATAGTTGTTTGAAGATAAGTTAATATATTCTTTTCCGCCAATTGTAATGATCGGTCCATTTGAACTTTCGAGCGGATCAATTACGTTATAAAGCCCCTTTGATTTTAAATCCTCTAAATTTTCTTCTAAAAATTTTGCAAGTGTTTTACTAGACATCGTGAAGCCTCCCATCATTCATGTAAGCGAATTATTGTCTTAATAGTTCTAATAATCCCTCTACTAGCTTAACACGTTTTCAGAATTTATTATAGAAAAATAGTTTAAAGTAACCGCTTACAATTCTAGATTATATATGATTCATTACAAGAAATCTATCATTTACTTTTCATATTTGGTAGAATAAAAAAAATATGTAAGGGGGCTTCAATCATGGCATTTACTGAATCTGATGTGTATAATAACGAAGCATTTTTTGAACAATATATGAAACGAAGATACCGAGAAAATAGCCCAAATGAATCACTTGAAAAGCCAGCCTTTTTTCAACTCATTGGTGATGTGAAAGGAAAGCGAATTCTCGATTTAGGCTGCGGTGACGCAAAATTTGGCAAGGAATTATTAGAAAAAGACTGCCACTCTTACACTGGTATTGAAGGCTCCGAACTTATGTATAAAAAAGCTAAAAAACAACTAGAAGATAAAAATGGGATCGTCCATTTTTTAAACCTCAAAGACTACACATACCCTCCTGCTACTTTTGATTTAGTAACATCTAGACTCGCCTTACATTATATTGAACATCTTCCTATCATTTTTCAAAATGTGTACGAAACTTTAAAAACAAATGGAACCTTTACTTTTAGCGTTCAACATCCTATTATTACCTCTTCATTTGAAAGCTTACAAACGAGCGAGAAAAGAACGAACTGGCTCGTCGATGATTATTTTAAACTGGGTAAACGCGTTGAACCTTGGATTAATCAAGAAGTTATTAAATATCATCGTACAATGGAAGAATATTTCTCATTATTACAACAAACTGGATTTACAATTACAAACATAAAAGAAGCTACACCAAACCAAACTTATTTTCAAAATACGGAAGAATATGAACGACGTTTACGTATTCCCCTCTTCCTCTTATTCTCTTGCCGAAAATAAAAAGACGATGAACCTCTCATCGTCTTTTTCATTATCTCATTGCATGAGCAACTTCTTTACGTACACGTCTTCCTTTTCCATGCGGGATACAAAGTGGCGTCCCAAATAACGGATCCGTACTAATTTGACATTCCATTCGGAATACATCACGTACTAGTTTCTCATCCACTACTTCTTCTGGCTTACCTTGTGCATATATTTGTTTATCTTGAATGGCTACAATATTATCTGCATAACGGCATGCTAAATTTAAATCGTGTAGTACCATAACAATTGTTCTTTGTTCTGTTTCATTTAATTCGAATAATAAATCTAGCACTTCAATTTGGTGAGTCATATCTAAATAGGTAGTAGGCTCATCCAGTAAAATAATATCTGTATCTTGTGCAAGCGTCATTGCAATCCAAGCACGTTGACGTTGTCCACCTGAAAGAGCATGCACATCACGCTCAGCAAATTCTGTCATACCTGTTGCAGCAAGTGCTTTTTGTACCATTTCCTCATCTTTTTCTGACCATTGTTTCAACCAAGTTTGATATGGATAACGTCCTTGCTTTACAAGTTGCAATACTGTAAGCCCTTCTGGCGCTTGCGGTCCTTGCGGTAAAATTGCCATTTGGCGAGCAATTTGCTTCGTTTGCATACTTTGAATGGCTTGATTATCTAACAAAATGTCACCAGTTGTTGGTTTTAATAATCTAGCTAGCGAACGTAATAAAGTTGATTTCCCGCAGCCGTTAGAACCGATAAAGATTGTAATTTCGCCTTTTGGAATTTCTAAATTCAACTCATCAATAATAATTGTTTCACCATAAGACAACGTCAAACGTTTCGTCTCCAATGCTTTTTGCATATTCATCTCCCTTTATGAATTCCGACTTTTATAAAGTAAATAAATAAAATAAGGTGCACCAATTGCTGATGTAAATACCCCTGCTGGAATTTCAAGTGGCGTGAAAACTGTACGCCCAATTAAATCTGCAGCAAGTACTAAAATTGCACCAACGATCGCCGCAACTGGGAGTAATGCACCGTATAAAGAACCAACTAGTCTTCGTGAAATATGAGGTGCCATTAAACCGACAAACCCAATTCCTCCGGCAAAGGCAACTGCTCCACCAATTAAAGCTGTACTAAGTAATAACATGAATACGCGTGATTTCGTTAAAGGAACACCAAGTCCTACCGCAATATCATCCCCTAGCTCTTGCGCATTTAAATGTCTAGCAGCTATAAATGATATTACCGTTAAAATGAGAACCCACGGCGCAAGTACCATAACGTTTTGCCATGAAGAACCGTAAACAGTACCTGTAATCCATACATTCGCTTGGCTCGCTTGATAAATTGGCGCAAGCAACATAAACAAAGTCGTTGCTGCTTTCGTTAATGCCCAAAAACCAACACCAATTAAAACAAGACTAATCGGTGATAACCCATCATTTCTCCATGCAAATAAATATACAAAAAGCGCTACAATCGTTGCCCCAGCAAAGGCTGCTAACGGCATATAATGAATGCTTACAGTTAGCGCGTTATTTTTATCGCTAAATAGAGCTAAAAATAATACAACTGCAACACTTGCACCACCTGTAATCCCGATGATATCAGGTGAAGCCAGTGGATTTCGAACGAGGCCTTGTAAAATACATCCTGCTACAGCAAGTGCGATTCCTACAAGGATAGCAATTAAAATACGAGGCATACGAAACTTATTTACAACCATATTGGACATCGCATCGCCATTTCCAGTAATCGCTTGCCATACATCATAAGGAGCAATTTTCATGTCTCCCATACCTGCACTCGCAAAAAACAATCCTATTAAAACAACTAGTAAACTGAATAAGACGAGACAAGCTCGTTTGTACATTAAAAACGAGAGCCCGCCTTTTCCTATACGAAACGGAATATACTTCTTCATTTGCTAAGCCCTCTCTTACGTGCAATATAAATAAAGAATGGGGCCCCAATAAATGCTGTCATAACCCCTACTGGTACTTCTTGTGGCATAATGACATATCTTGCTGCTATATCAGCTAAAATCAATAGTATTGCACCTAACAAACCACTATACGGTACTCTCCATCTGTGATCGACCCCAACAAGAAATCTGGCAAAATGCGGAGTAACAATACCAATAAACCCAATCGGACCAGCGACCGCAACTGAACCACCGGATAACAGGACAATAATAAGTAGTACGAATGATTTCATTAAAATCGTTCTTTGACCAAGTCCTTTTGCAACGTCTTCCCCCATCATCAATGTATTTACTTTCCCTGCCATCATAATAGATGCAATCCAGCCTATTAATAAATACGGGAATACTGATTGTAAAATTTCTAACTTTCTTCCTTGCACAGATCCGGCAAGCCAAAATAATACTTCTTCAAGCGCCTTTTCATTTAAAACAAGTAATCCTTGTGTTAATGATGAAAATAACGCACTAATTGCCACCCCTGCTAACGTTAATTTAAGAGGCGTTGTCCCCTCTTTTCCTAAAGAGCTAGAAGCAAATACAAGTACAGCTGCAATTGCTGCACCTAAGAAGGCAATCCACGTGAAAGCTGATAATGATGTCACGGAAAAAATAACAATTGCTACAACTATGAAGAAAGCAGCACCTGAATTTAATCCAATAAAATCTGGAGAAGCAAGTGGATTTTTCGTTAAAGTTTGCATAAGACAACCTGCAATGGCTAAACTAGCACCAACACTCGCTGCAATTAATGCCCTTGGTAGACGCACATTTTGAATAATAATATGTTCATTGGACCCATTAAAATGGAAAAAAGCATCTAACGCTAATTTCCAACTCGTATTTGTATATCCGAAAATAATACTTCCCCAAATACAAGTAATGACTGCAATGATCCCAACAAATAATCCAATCCATTTTGCTCGATTTGTTTTTAATAACATGCAGCGTTTCCCCTTCAATGTATAATGATACGTTGTAAGTGTATTTCAACTTAATTCTCATTGTCAACGGAAATGAGAATTATTTTCAACCGTATGTATTGACAATCTAAAGATAAAGGCTTAATATCATGCTTGCTATTGAAAAAAATTCTCACTATGTAGGGGGTACATAATGAATTTCATGCGAAAGAAATCGTTTACAGTATTTGTATTTTTATTAGCCTTTTCACTACTTTTAAGTGCTTGTGGAAAATCAAATACGAAAGAAGAATCAAAAGAAGATACGAAAAAAGAAATGATTCCTGTGGAACATGCAATGGGTAAAACAGAAGTTCCTGCTAATCCAAAACGTGTAGTCATTTTAACAAATGAAGGTACTGAAGCTTTACTTGAATTAGGTGTTAAACCAGTTGGGGCTGTAAAATCTTGGACTGGTGATCCATGGTATCCACATATTAAAGATAAAATGAAAGATGTAAAAGTTGTTGGTGATGAAGGACAAGTGAACGTAGAAACAATCGCTTCTTTAAAACCAGACTTAATTATCGGTAACAAAATGCGTCACGAAAAAGTGTACGAGCAACTAAAAGCAATTGCACCTACTGTGTTCTCTGAAACATTACGCGGTGAATGGAAAGATAACTTCAAGTTTTATGCGAAAGCATTAAATAAAGAAAAAGAAGGCCAAAAGGTTTTAGCTGATTACGATAAACGTATGAAAGATTTAAAAGCCAAACTAGGTGATAAAGTAAATCAAGAAATTTCTATGGTTCGCTTCATGCCTGGTGATGTTCGTATTTATCATGGTGATACATTCTCTGGTGTTATTTTAAAAGAACTTGGATTTAAACGTCCTGGCGATCAAAATAAAGATGACTTCGCAGAGCGTAACGTATCTAAAGAACGTATTTCTGCAATGGATGGCGATGTATTGTTCTACTTCACATTCGATAAAGGAAATGAGAAAAAAGGCTCTGAATTAGAAAAAGAATATATCAATGATCCACTATTTAAAAATTTAAATGCAGTGAAAAATAATAAAGCATACAAAGTTGACGATGTGATTTGGAATACTGCTGGCGGTGTAATGGCTGCTAACCTACTATTAGATGATATCGAAAAACGCTTTGTTAAATAGTATTTCCCTAACCAGCTCCCCTTCTATGGGGCTGGTTATTTTTCAATTCACTTAAATGTCACATTATTTCATTTTGTATTTTTATTCCCAATATGTTATATTATAAAAGTAAATAGAATATATTTTCTCTATATCAGAATAAATATTTTAATCTAAATTTTCTGATTAATCACTATTTTATTTTCTTTTAGAATTCAATTATTACATTTGAAAACGCTTATCATCTTGTTTTCAGGGCAAAATACAGTAACGGTCGAAGTAAAATAGAACTTTTTTAGAAATTTTCTTTCTATTTCCATATAATTCTATTGACTTCTAAATATTTTGTAAATTAAAATGATTACATAAATATCCGTTATACAGGATTAGGGGGAAACAAAAATGGATGCAGCTTTAAAATTAGACAAAGCTGGAGAGCAACAATCACCAAAAAAACATCCACCAGGGTTATACTTGTTGTTCTTTACAGAAGCATGGGAAAGATTTAGTTATTACGGAATGCGTGGCTTATTAGTTCTTTATTTAACAACGAGCTTAGTAAGCGGCGGTTTAGGATTTGATAAAGCAGTTGCAGTTCAAATTTACGGTATTTTCACAATGTTAGTATACTTCACACCGATTATCGGTGGTTGGTTAACTGACCATTTCATTACGAAGCGCCATGCCATTACTATTGGTGGTATTATCATGGCAATTGGTAACTTTGTACTATTCTCAATGAACACAAAAACTGGACTATTTTTAGGATTAGGATTATTAGTTATTGGTAACGGATTCTTCAAACCAAATATTTCGACTTTATTAGGTCAATTATATAGCGAAAACGATTCTCGTCGTGATAGTGCCTTTACTATCTTCTACATGGGAATTAACTTAGGTGCTCTTATCGCTCCTTTCATTTGCGGTTACTTCGCAGATTATAGATACGGTTTCTTAACAGCTTGTATCGGTATGATTATTGGACAACTTGCCTTTAATTTCTTAGCACCTCGTTACTTAGGGTCTATCGGAACAACTGTTGTAGGGAAAAAATCTAAAGAAAAAAACGCAAAAGCAATCGAGAAAAAACCTTTAACAACACAAGAGAAAAAACGTACTGCTGCAATTTTAATTTTAACTTGTTTCGTAGTATTCTTCTGGGCAGGATTTGAGCAAGCTGGTAGTTCTTTAACACTTTACACAGATAAATTTGTGGATCGTACAATTGGTGGATTTACAATTCCAACACCTTGGTTCCAATCTGTAAACCCACTATTCATTATCTTACTAGCATTACCTGTTTCTGCATTATGGATTAAACTTTCGAAAACAAAAAATGGTGATTTAAAAATCCCAACAAAAATGGCATTTGGTATGATTTTACTAGGGATTGGATATTTAGTTCTAACTTTAGCTGTATTAAAAACTGGTAGCGACGAAGGTAACATTACAATGAAAGCAAACTTACTATTCATTGTATTCACTTACATGTTCCATACAATTGGTGAATTATTCTTATCACCAATCGGATTATCTATGGTAAGTGCAATCGCTCCTGTTAAATTAGCATCATTATTAATGGGTGTATGGTTAGCTGGTACTGGCTTTGCAAACTTACTAGCAGGACAATTAGCTGCTTTCACTCAATCTTTAGGATATTTAGAAGTATTCGCAAGTATCGGTATTATCGTAATCGTACTCGGATTAGTACTTCTTATGTTCTCTAAGAAAATTGCACATATGATGGAATAAGAAATAAAAAGACGCTTCTAAACATTTAGAAGCGTCTTTTCTATTACTTCTCCTCTAAAGCCGTCACGTTCACGTGGACGCTTTCTCCAGGATTAGATACATCATACACTTGAGCAACCCCACTCTGCTCGTCACAGCTCTCAATCCATACTGGTACACCTTCATATGTAACATCGATTCTACTTGAAGAAGATAAAATTTGTTTCACACGTTTTACATCCATTCTACTATCCCTCCTTTTACTTATTACACTCCTTTCTATCTTTTCTTTTCCTTTTAGAATATATTCCATATAGCAACATTTTAATGGTTAGCCTTTTTTCCTTACGTATTAACATTCTTTCTCATATCACCTTCTAACAAATAAAAAAAGACGTAGGTCCCACACGTCTTTTTCCATAATATTCAAATTTTAAGAAAATAATGTTTTTACTACTTCACTTACTTTATCGTTATGAATTTGATAATACACTTCCAGTCCTCGTCGTTCAAAGCGTACTACTTTATTTTGTTTTAATTTCGTTAAATGTTGCGAAACTGTTGATTGCGGAATTTCTAACACTTCCTGTAATTGTGTTACGTTACATGTTCCACGTTGCATTAGTTCCATTACTAGGCGTAGACGCAACGGATGCGCTAACGCTCTTAACATTTGTACATCTTCTTCTGAAATACGACATTCGAATTGATTTTGGCTCATAAAGTTCCCCTCATTTTCGTTTTATTTTCTTTTTATTTATTTATATATCTGTTCTTATATTTCCTGTTACGACATAACTTTATCAACCTATAAAGCTGAAAATTTTTTCCACCTTAACCAGCAAAGGACTCAGGAAAAATTCCTTGCTGATTTTGAATATTATACTATACGATATAACGAAAAAGCAAAACAACGGGCTGCAAATACTTTGCTTGCAAACGTTGTTTTATCAGGCTTTTTGTTATATTTTTACCTCATTGCAATGTGCAGTAATGATATTGTAAAATACCGTCTATAATTGATAACCTATCGTAACGTATTTGGGTTATATTTAACCTCTTTGTTACGCTAAAAGGAATTTTCAGTAAAAAAAGCTGCCGTAACATTAAATATTAACTTATTACTTTTTAATTAATATTCAATCGCTTGAACTATGATGGAACACTTCCTATTAAGTACATTTACTGTCCCACCCCTGACTTGATCAAATAGGACAAACGGTACATTCTGCAGCTCTATATTCGATACAAAGACGGTCTCTACTATAGAGCTGTAGTATCAATAATGTATAAACAACTACAAGAAAAGAATATGCAAATAATTTATCTCACCCACTCGAATAGATTTGAGTGGGCTTTTTGTCTACTTTATGAACAAAGCATTTCTTTTAACACTATTATGGAATAATTATACTTTTTTACGTTGACAATAGTGTTGAAGGAGAATATACTAAGCATGTAAGTTGATTGTGAATAGTTTCACAAATAATGTGAATTTCTTCACATAAAATAGATAGGAGTTGTCATTATTATGAGTACTTGGACACAAATTTATGACCCATTAAACAATATTTGGTTATCTGCTCTAATCGCAGCACTTCCAATTTTTTGCTTCATCATTTGTTTAATGGGACTGAAAATGAAAAGTTATATCGCTGGGCTTTACAGTGTGATTGTCGCTATTATTCTTGCTATATTCGTTTATAAAATGCCAGCAACAGTAGCTGTAGCATCTGCCGGATTCGGTATTTTATCCGGATTTTACCCAATTTGTACTATCGTTATCGCAGCAATTTTCCTTTACAAATTAACTGTTAAAACAGAGCAATTCAACATCATTCGTGATAGTATTTCAAGTATTACAAATGATCAACGTTTACAAGTATTATTAATCGCTTATTCTTTCGGTGCTTTCTTAGAAGGCGCAGCTGGTCTAGGTGTTCCAGTTGCTATTACAGCTGCACTACTTGTAGGTATGGGCTTTAACCCATTAAAAGCAGCAGGTATTTGTTTAGTAGCAAACATCGCTGGTGGTGCTATGGGTGCTATGGGTATCCCAGTTACAGTACCAGCACAATTAACTGAATTAGATGCATTAACTATCGGTCGTCAAACTGTTCTTATTCTACCATTCATTAGTATTGTATTACCTTTCTTACTTGTTTCAATGGTCGATGGAATTAAAGGTATTAAAGAAACTTGGCAAGGTATTCTTGTAAGTGGTATTTCTTTCGCAATTACTCAGTTCGTTGTAACTTACTTCTTAGGTGCAGAACTTACTAATATTTTCGCAGCCGTTGTAAGTATGATCTCTCTTGCATTATTCTTACGTGTTTGGCAGCCAAAATCTTCTGCTAAAGAAGAAAAACAAGAAGAAAAAGTATCACATACATTCAATCAAATTTTATATGCTTGGTCTCCATTCGTATTCTTAACTGCATTCGTAACAATCTTTAATTTAAAACCAATTAAAGCCTTATTTGCTCCGGATGGCGCACTAGCAAACTTAGTATTTAACATTCAATTCCCTGGTCTTCATAACGCTGTTATGAAAACTACACCAATTACAAAAGCTGATACACCTTTCGCAGCTGTTTTCAAATTTGATGTATTCTCATCTACAACTACTGCAATCGTATTAGCAATTATCGTTTCACTTATCGTGTACCGCGTAAAAGGTAAAATGGTTAAAGAATTAATGGTTGAAACAATAAAAGAACTAAAAGCTCCAGTGTATACAATCTGTAGTGTTATCGCTTTAGCTTACGTGGAAAACTACTCTGGTATGTCATCTACACTTGGACTTGCATTCTCTTCTACTGGTAATGCATTCCCAGTTCTTTCTCCAATCTTAGGATGGATTGGCGTATTCATTACAGGTTCAGTAGTATCAAGTGGTTCATTATTCGCACCGCTTCAAGCAGTAACTGCAGATCAATTAAACATCGTTCCTTCTACTCTTGTTGCATTAAACGTAGTAGGTGGTACAATGGCAAAAATGGTTTCACCACAATCTGTAGCAGTTGCTTGTGCAGCAGTTGGACTAGTTGGTAAAGAATCTGCCCTATTTAAAACAGCAATGAAATACAGTCTAATCTTCTTAGCTATCATTAGCTTACTTCAATTAAACGCTGTATTTAATATCTTTTAAAATAAAACACCGATCCAAATGGATCGGTGTTTTTTTACATTACATCTTCTTATTCTTTAGTAAAGAAGCTCCAGCAATTTCAGGATGCGTCATTTCGAATGGATCTAAAATAATATCCAATTCTTCTTCTGTCAGTACACCATGCTCTAAACATAGCTCCCTAACAGATTTTCCTGTTTCAATTGCTTCACGTGCAATGCGAGATGCTGCTTCATAACCAATATGAGGGTTAACTGCTGTAATAATTCCAACACTTTTCTCAACATATTGCTTCAGCAGTTCTTCATTTGCTGTAATTCCTTTAATACAATATTCACGGAATACACGGAATCCGTTATTCATAATGCTAATAGATTGAATTAAATTAAATACAAGCACCGGCTCCATTACGTTGAGCTCCAGTTGTCCTGCTTCTGACGCTAAGCAAATTGTATGATCATTACCAATTACTTGGAAAGCGACTTGATTAATTACTTCTGCCATAACAGGATTTACTTTACCCGGCATAATAGATGAACCTGGTTGACGAGCTGGTAATTGAATTTCCGCCAATCCAACACGTGGACCAGATGCCATAATACGAAGGTCGTTCGCAATTTTAGACATATTCATCATACATACTTTTAACGCTGCAGATACTTCTGTGTATGCATCTGTATTTTGCGTTGCATCAACTAAATGCTCTGCACCAACAAGTGGGAATCCGCTAAATGTTCGTAAGTGTTTAACCACTTGTTCAATGTAGGTAGGGTTTGCATTTAATCCCGTACCAACAGCTGTCGCCCCCATATTCACTTCATATAAATGTTGGCGAGATTGTTTAATTCTTTTTATATCACGCGCAAGCACTCTGCTATACGCTTCAAATTCTTGTCCAAGACGAATCGGAACAGCATCTTGTAAATGCGTACGTCCCATTTTAATGACGTGATCGAACTCGTTTGCTTTTGCACGGAAAGCAGCATGAAGTTCTTCCATTGTAATAAGAAGTTCTTCTAACATCATAAGAGTTGCAATATGAATTCCCGTTGGGAACGCATCATTCGTTGACTGAGCCATGTTTACATGCGTATTTGGGCTAATTTTTGCATACTCGCCTTTTTCATATCCCATACGTTCTAACGCTCGATTAGCAATTACTTCATTCGTATTCATATTAATAGAAGTTCCAGCACCGCCCTGAATTGGATCTACGATAAATTGATCATGAAATTTCCCATCAACAATTTCTTGCGCTGCCTCTGCAATTTCGTGCCCAATGTCTTTCGCTAAGTAACCAGTATCGATATTTGCAAGTGCCGCCGCTTTTTTCACAATTGCCATTGCCGTAATGAGTGACGGATGGATGCGATATCCTGTAATCGGGAAGTTTTCTACCGCACGTAATGTTTGTACACCATAATAAGCTCTACTTGGTACTTCCTTTTCACCTAAAAAATCTTTTTCTATACGTATATCCTTCGTTGCTATCATTTTCATCACCTATACTTTTCATTCTAAATCCCTATTTAAAAAATTCGCCCTCTAAAAATACGAGTATCATTCAGAAGAATTTTTCAGTGTCCACCTTCACTATATAGTACCTTTTTTGAAAGCGCAAACATTTAATTTTCTATATATACCTTTTATAGAAAATCATTCTTCTCCCTTCTTTATTTCCACTCGTTTAATTTGATGCATATCTTTTTCCAGAACTTTAAAAGAAAAGCCGTGTTTTTCAATAATATCTCCTTCAGCAACGATTTGCTTTTGTACCATAATCCATCCACCAATTGTATCTACATCATGAGCGTTTAAGTGTATGCCAAATAAATCATTTACTTCACTAATAAGCACTTTCCCCTCTACGATTTTACACCCTTCACTTATATGCTCTATAGGCGGGTGTTCATCTTCATCGTATTCATCTCGAATTTCCCCAACAATTTCTTCTAAAATATCTTCTAATGTAACAATCCCAGCTGTACCACCATATTCATCATACAACACAGCTAATGGAATGTGTTTTCTTTGCATTTGTAATAGTAAATCATGAATTGGAATATTTTCTAGCACTTCAATGACCGGCCTTGTATATGGCATAATTGAGCACTCCTCGTCCCGATTACCATCCATATAACGAATAAATAAATCCTTTACATTAACCATTCCAATGATTTCATCTTTATCTTCACCAAATACAGGATACCTCGTATATTTTTCTTGTGCGATTATTTTAATATGTGTTTCAAATGGTTCGTCCTCATATAAACCTACAACTTCCGTACGAGGCACCATAATTTCCTTTGCCACTCTATTATCAAATTCAAAAATATTATTTACATATTTAAATTCCCTTTGATTAATCTCTCCGCTCTCATAACTCTCAGATAAGATTAATCGTAATTCTTCTTCCGAATGAGCAACTTCATGTTCAGAAGCCGGATGTAATCCGAATAACCCTGTTACAAGCCTTGCTGAACCATTTAAAGCCCAAATAAACGGATACATTACTCGGTAAAAATAAATAAGTGGTTTCGATAATAATAAGCTAACTTGCTCTGCTCTTTGTATGGCGAACGTCTTAGGAGCAAGTTCACCAATAACAACATGTAAAAACGTAATAACTGCAAAAGCAATAATAAATGAAACGGTACTTGCAATTGCAGAAGATAGGTGTAGTTTTAAAAACAACGGCTCTAGTAAATGTTTTATAGTCGGCTCGCCTAACCACCCAAGCCCTAAAGCGGTAATGGTAATACCTAACTGACATGCTGATAAATATTCATCTAAATTTGAAGTTACTTTTTTTGCTGCCAATGCTCCTCGTCGTTTCTCACTAACGAGTTGGTCAATACGACTGCTACGCACCTTAATAATTGCAAACTCAACAGCTACAAAAAAACCTGTTAATGCAATAAGAATGACTACCATCAGTAATTTTAAAATATCCACATATATCCTTTAGCTTTCTTAGCTAAAGTGACACCTCCTTTAAAAAAGAAGTTTCACTTTAGTTTCTTCATTTACTCAAAAGCAACCCTATATAAAATTCACCAATTTCAAACCTCATACAATTCTAAAGGTAAACCATCCGGATCTTGGAAAAAAACAAATTTTTTTCCGGTTATTTCATCAATACGTATCGACTCAGTTTCAACACCACATTCGTTTAAATGTTTTACAGCCTCTTCTATATTTGTAACAGCAAATGCTAAATGTCTAAGTCCAGACGCTTCTGGAAAACTCGGGCGCTCAGGCGGACTTGGGAATGAAAATAATTCAATTTGATACTCTCCCCCTACACATAAATCTAACTTATAAGAATCTCGTTCCTTTCTATATACCTCATTTACCTCTTCAAAACCTAATATCCTAGTATAAAAATCTTTTGACACATCATAATTTGAACAAATAATTGCAACGTGGTGTACTCTACATATATTCATACTCTCTCTATTCCTTTCTTTACCAAAGATGCATATTCTCCCTTGAAATGAAAAACATATATAGCAGAATATCTCTATTAGGGGGCTTACTATGAAATTTATTACTTTTTTCGTAGGACTTATCGTTGTTTTCTTCCTTGCTTATATTGCTAGTAACAATAAAAAACATATTAAATTGAAACCTATTTTCATCATGCTTATTATACAGTTAATTTTAACCTATTTATTATTAAATACAGAATTTGGCCTCATACTTATTCGGGTCATTTCTAGTCTGTTTACAAAGCTACTCGAGTATGCTGCTGATGGTATAAACTTCGTATTTGGCGGCCTTGCCAATAAAGGTGAAATGCCATTTTTCCTTACTGTCTTATTACCAATTGTCTTCATTTCCGTCTTAATTGGTATATTGCAACATTTCAAAATACTACCATTTCTCATTCGTTGGATTGGTTACTTCCTTAGCAAAATAAATGGTCTTGGGAAATTAGAGTCTTACAATGCTATCGCATCTGCCATTGTCGGCCAATCAGAAGTTTTTATTACGGTCAAAAAACAATTAGCTCAAATTCCAAAACACCGTCTTTATACACTTTGTGCATCTGCCATGTCAACTGTATCTATGTCTATCGTAGGTGCCTATATGACAATGATCGAACCTAAATATGTAGTAACCGCACTCGTTCTCAATTTATTTAGCGGCTTTATTATCGTACTTATCATTAACCCTTACGACGTGAGGGATGACGAAGATATTTTAGAAATAAAAGGCGAAAAGCAAAGCTTTTTTGAAATGCTTGGAGAGTACATTCTAGATGGCTTTCGAGTAGCTATCGTTGTCGGTGCTATGCTTATCGGATTCGTCGCATTAATTAGCTGCATTAATGATCTATTCCTCATTATATTCGGCATTACTTTCCAGCAATTAATCGGCTACGTCTTTGCACCAATTGCGTTTCTTATCGGTGTACCAAGTTCTGAAATTGTCACAGCTGGTAGCATTATGGCAACGAAGCTTGTAACGAATGAATTTGTAGCCATGATGGATCTTAGTAAAATTTCTAATAGCCTTTCTCCTCGTACAGTTGGTATTATTTCTGTCTTCCTCGTCTCTTTTGCCAACTTTTCTTCTATCGGCATTATTTCAGGTGCGGTAAAAGGATTAAACGAAGAACAAGGAAACGTCGTTGCCAGATTTGGCCTTAAATTACTATACGGAGCAACTCTCGTTAGCATTTTATCTGCAATTATCGTAAGCATTATGTTGTAATTAGGTAAAATTTTATCATTTTCTTCTCCCTATCTTTTGTATACAATAACGAATAGATGTCTTTATAAATAATCAAGACATCTATTTTTTATACATGTACAATCGCTTTTATTTAGCGTACAATATTTTTTATGTGTTTAAATGCGCTTCTAGATGTATATACTTTGATAGTTTTAAAGGAGAAAAAATGATGAAATCCGATATGAATAAAGATACTCGAGCCAAAAAAGGACGCTCAAAGAAAAAACGCCTACTTTGGTTCCTGCTTATTCCATTACTGGTTGTAGCACTTGGAGTCGGAGGCTATTCCTTCCATATATACAGTAAAGCAAAGTCTGTGTTAAGTAATGCCTATTCTGAACTGGGCCGTGGGGATAAATCCAGCAAACGTGAAAAAGCCGTTAAACCTATGACTGATAACATTTCTGTACTCATTATGGGAGTTGATGAAAGTGAAATCAGGGACAAAAATTACGGAAAAGCAACTCGTACAGATGCACTATTACTTGCCACAATTAATAAAAACGATAAATCTGTTAAGCTTGTCAGTATTCCACGTGATTCACGTGTATACATTAAATCACGTGATAAATACGATAAAATTACACATGCGCACGTATTCGGTGGTGTAGATAGCACGATTGATACGGTAGAGAACTTTTTAGATGTTCCAGTTGACTACTATGTAAAATTCAACTTTAAATCCTTTATCAAAATTGTCGATTCCCTTGGTGGAATTACTGTAGATGTTCCAGTGGAGTTCACAGAACAAAATAGTAAAGATGAAGCAGATGCTGTTCACCTTAAAAAGGGACGTCAACATTTAAATGGAGAGGAAGCACTGGCACTAGCAAGAACTCGTCATATCGATAGTGATTATATGCGCGGTCAACGACAACAACTTGTTTTAGAAGCTATCGCTCAAAAAGCACTATCACTTAATTCCATTAATAAGATCGGTGGTCTATTAGACGCTGTCGATAAAGACTTAAAAACAAATTTAACTTTTGATGATATGATGACAATTGCAAAAAATTCAATGGGTTCAAACTTAAAAATGGACAAATTGCAAGTAGAAGGTACTGATAAATATATAGGTGGTATTTATTATTACGTTCCAAATGAAAAAAGCGTCAATAATATATCGACAACACTACAAGAACATCTCGGTGTTACGAATAAAAATGAACATAAAAAATTATAATAAAAAGGCTGCTAGAATTTTCTAGACAGCCTTTTTATTATAATTTTCAACATATTTTTCATGCATATTGTGACAAAAAGAGACAATTATTACAACAGTGTAACATTTTTTATAAAAACATTACACACATAGTGAAAATAATAGTATACTAGTACGTACATAATGTTATTTTCATCATTTTTATACAAAAAATGTAATACATATATTTATACAAAAATTTCTGGGGGGAAATAAATGAAGCTAAGTAAAATACTGATCGGTTCTGCAATTGCTGGAGGCATATTACTTTGTGTAGGCGGTGTTAGTGGATATCAATATGTATCCAAACTAAATAATCAATTAGATACTACTGCATTACCAAATACTACATTTGAAGGTATTTCTCTCGACGGAAAAAATAAAAAAGATATTCAAGCCATTATTAATCAAAAAATAACTGAACTAGATCAAAAATCACTTACGTACATATTCCAAAATGATAAACAAACTTACACATGGAAAGATTTAGGGATAAATTATAAAGAAAAAGATATTATCGACAAAATCTTTAAAGAACAAGAAGGCAACGCAATAAATCGTTACAAAATGCGGAAGCAGGCTGAAAACGGTGAATTAAAACGTAACTATAAATTAACACCTCAATTAAATACAACTGCTTATAAAAGCTTTATGAAGGATAAATATAATGAAACGTTAAAAAATCCCGTTAATGCTGAATTAAGTATTGAAGGCACTACAGTAACTATTAGCCAGAGCCAAAATGGAGAAAAAATCGATAAAGAAAAGTTAACTGATTTAACGCGGCAAGCCATTACTTCTGGCACATCTGACGTTACATTACCCGTTACACTATTAAAGCCTGAACGTTCTACAGAAGATATACAGAAAATGGGGATTAAAGAAGTAATTGCTGAATATTCAACTCCAATGGCTGGCCGTAATGGGAATCAATCCTTTAACGTAAATAAGTCAGCTAATACTTTAAGTGGAGTGATTGTCGCACCTGATGAAACGTTTAGTTTTAATGGCCGCGTTGGCGTAACGGATGCTGCTCATGGTTATAAATCCGCAGCTGTATATTCACAAGGGAAAGTTATACAAAGTGCAGGCGGAGGCGTTTGCCAAGTGAGTAGTACTTTATATAGCGCAGCTTTAAGAGCAGATTTAGGAATTGTTTCTCGAAGCAATCATTCTATGCCCGTAAATTATTTACCACTTGGGCAAGATGCAGCAGTAGCAGATTATGGTCCAGATTTAAAATTTAAAAACAATACAGGCAATCATATTTATATTCAAGCATTTTCAAATGGAGGTAGTATTACTACACGTATTTTCGGCACAAATACTGGTAAAAATGTTGAAGTTTCTTCTCAAGTAATTAGTAGAACTAATGATAAAATAACAGCAGTTACGTATAAAAAAGTAACACAAAACGGTGAAGTAATATCTAATGGCCAAATTTCAAGAAGCGTATATAAAAGTGCTCCAAAACAATAAGACCCCATTAAAAGAACACATTTCAAAAACAAAAAAGGCGTGAGTAAATCACGCCTTTTTCTTTTGCAATAATACTAAAAAGGTTGTAAGATGATCTTTCGTTTCTTCTAAAGACCACATACGATTTCCTTGCCTAGCAGCTAATACGCACGCCTCTTCCCAAGCATCCTTTTTCTTCATATATAATAATTCATCACGTAATTTCAAAACAATTTCTTCGTCTTCTTGCTCTATAAACTCTTCCATCACGCCTACTATTTCATCTTCATGGATACTTAACGTACAATACGATTTGAAAAAATATTGTAATGTCGTATACATATTTACTCCCCCTTCTTATTTATCAGATGGATAAGAAGTAATGATCTTATATCCTAAATCTCCTGACTTATCTCTCGCTAAAACAGTAACAGTTTTTACTAACTTGTCTTTTACATTCATATTTTTCTTTATTACCGTTTTTCCAACCGGGAATGAATGTGTTGTATTTAATACGAGACGAGCCTCTTTAGAATTTTTTAACCAATCTTGAATTTCCTTATCATGCTGCTTCAAACTATCTTTTACAGCTTTCGTCGCTGTTTCCTTGTCATAGTATGTACTTGCTGCTGATACTTTATCTGTCTTCAAGCGATTCTTCAAATCCTCTTCTGATTTACCGACATGTCTTTCAATCGTGTGACCATTTTTAGGTGGCCCTTCCATTTCGTCTAAAATATTATCACTAATTTTTTCTACTGATGTCGATTGATTCCCTGTTTGTTTCTCTGTTTTTTGTTCTTTTCCTGCACATCCACTTAAGATCAGTATTAATGCCAATAAACTACTCAAGAAAAGACTACTTATTCGTTTCATCATATCACCTCTTTCATGATTATTATCGTAACTTCACTAAAAGTCAATTTCACACCGAAAAAACATATACATTTTTCAAATTCCTCATCTACTTTTCATAAAACCGCTATTTTTGACCTTTTATAAATATACCCCTATATTTTCATAATTATTTCCCGATTTTAAACACCTATAAAAACACCAAATAAATCCTTTAAATAAAGGGTTTATTTGGTGTTTTTTAAGTCACTGAAATATACCCCTTATCACATATACCCAATACCTATATAAGGTATATTAATGGTGTTTTATCAACGTTTTCTACATTATGTAAATTTGCACTTGCCTATACAATGGAAATATGGTGTAATGCAAAAAAAGATAAAGGATTTTAAACAATGGCTGAAACAATTCAAAACTTCTTAACAGACTATTATTCAATCGCAATTCCACTTAGTATCTTAATCAACATAGTCATTAGCCTTTTAGGTGTTATCCCTAGTATTTTTTTGACCGCTATTAACATACAGCTCTTTGGTGTAACAAATGGAACCCTTATTTCGATCGCAGGTGAGGCATTAGGGGCTATTATCTCGTTTTATATTTATCGTATAGGCCTTCAGAAATTCACTCACAGCAAAGTAAATAAGTACCCAAAGGTAGAACGCCTACTTTATGTAGAAGGTAGAGAGGCCTTTCTACTCGTTCTATCGTTTCGATTCATACCTTTCATCCCATCAAGTATCGTGACTTTATTTGCCGCTCTAGGCAAAATGTCATTACTATCCTTCAGTATTGCCAGTACGATAGGGAAAATACCGGCTTTGTTAATCGAAGTATATTCGGCCTATCATGTTATGAACGGAACAAATGAAGCGAAGTGGATTGTGACAATCGCAGGTTGTATCGGATTATATTATTTGTGGAAAAAATGGAGAAAAAAATAAAGAAGGAGCATAGGCTCCTTCTTTATTTTTGAGGTATTTTCTTAATAGCTACCCTTTAAATCCTTAGTTAATACCAACTGCACTAAATGATTGCTTAACCGCATTTACTTCAGCAGAATTCGCACCATATAAATCAGCTGCAGCTTGTACTGCGCCAGCACGCGCTTGACTAAATGTAGTAGATTGCGTGAAATATTGTGTGTTTGCACGGTAATAGATTGCACCTAGCTTATCTTTACCAATACCAGTTACAGTTACACCGTAATGCGTACCGCCATTTGCTAATAAATAAGCTTGTTTGTTAATGATACCACTGTTTGTATGAACCCCACCGTTATCACTAGTACCAGTGTAACGCTTAGAATAATGATCTGGATCACCATATTTCGTTGGATCACTCATAGAGCGAAGTGCATCTCCTGCTTTACCAGGCGTATAAATATCTTCACCAATTTCCCAATCTGGGTTACGGTTATCATAGAATTCTACTAAAGTACCAAAAACATCTGAAATAGCTTCATTTAATGCTCCTGATTCATTTTGATAAATTAAATCTGAGCTATACTCTGTAACAGCATGCGTTAATTCATGTCCGATTACATCAATTCCACCAGACAATGAAGTGAATGTTACACCATCACCATCTCCGTATACCATTTGTGATCCGTTCCAGAATGCATTGTTATACTTACTTCCGTAATGAACTGTTGATTTTAATGGTGCTCCTGCATCATTAATAGAATTTCTATTAAAAGTAGCTTTATAGTAATCATATGTTTTACCTGCATAGTAATGAGCATCTACCGCTGCTGCATCATACGCTGCATTGAAAACATTATCTGCATCTACCCATAAAGTTCCTGGCAATGTAGTACGATTTTTCGCATCATATGTGAAAATCGTTGCTCCGCGCGTATTATCTTGTAAGTAGTAAGATGAGCTAGATAACGTTGTATTAAGCGACTTCGTATCTCCTAATACACCTTTACCAGTACCCACTGCATTTGTTCCTGTTACAGGCTTTACAGCTGGTTTCGCTTCCTGTTTAGGTGCCTCTTGCTTAACTGGTGACTTATCTTCATTTGCTACATGATCAAGTTTATTATATTTATTTAACACTTTACCGCTGTCTGCTTCAATGAAATAGTAGTAGTTTCCTGGACTTGGGTCTAAGAAGTTTAAATTTACAACGTATGCATATGTTGTTTCCTCACCGTTTTGATATACATATAAGTCCGCTTTTGGTTCTACCTCATATTTAGGTGTAATCCCTAAATCTTTTTGCGCAATTTCAATTGCTTTTGCGCCTTCGATCTTATTTTTATTTTTCAATTTTTCTTTTTTGTCTAAATCAGGCGCAACTGTTCCAGACAATACTTTTAAAGAACCATCTTTACTTACATGAGCTACTTGCGTAGACCCCCATACAGGTACTCCTTCGTATACTTGTTGCAAACGTAATACTGTTGAATCAGTTACAGCATCTTTCTTCGCTTGTTTCACCTTGAAAGAATCTTGCGCACTCTTTTCCCCTAACTTATAATCACCTTTTGCTGCATTTAAGTAATCAAACACAACAGATTCTGCTTTCTTACCAGTTGCTTCAGTTAAATCCCCAGAAACAAACTCAGGTGACTGTACTGTCTCATTGTACTTCTTCGTAGAGAGCACATTTTTAGAATCCGCAAATGCAGAGCCTGTCCCTCCAAATGTTGTAACTGCCATTCCTGTCGCTAACACTAACGCTAAACTTTTCTTTTTCATGAACCTTCCCCCTAATAAAATTTTTTTGAAAAAGAGTAGTTTCATATTAGCATTATGTTTTCACTATTAATATACTAAAAATTCAATTAATTTATTTCTCAAGTTTTGTAGAATTTTGGGGAACAAATATTGAAAAACCCCTTTCCGGTTGGAAAGGGGTTCTTATTAAGAATTTATTACTTCTATTACTTGTTTAGCTTGACCATACATATCTCCAGTCCAAGCATATTGAGGTTCTAACACTACTAATATAGCCACCAATGCTAATGCACCAAAAATCATTTTTTTCATATTCATCTTCCTCCCTTTTCTTCTAATAAATTAATAGTTAGTCTATAATATCGATTACTTTCTTGGAATTCTAATACTTCCTCATGATATTTTGCTAATTCTAAATATACCTTTTTTAAATCTTTTTTATTTTCCTCTTGCTTAAAAAATGTTAAAGCTTCTGTTTCTAAAAACTTTTTATACACCTCCTTCTCTTCAAAATATTTATATTGAAGTATTAAAAGTGTATATAACATACTTTTATACTTCTCATCTCTTTTCGCAACTTCTATCCCTTTATTAATCCACTCTTTTACTTCCTCAAATTCCTTCAATTCAATACATTGCAATGCAATCTCATATACAGCATCAATGTAATCTAAATCTTCTTCCTTCTTGTATTGTAAACATTGTAAATAATACTCTTTCGCTTTTGCATAATCCTTTAAATGGTAATGTAAATATCCCATGTTATTTAGAGCAATCGCTGTTATGTTATCTTTATCCGCAAAAGAATTAGCTTCTCTTAAAATATTTCTATAAATTCCTAAAGCTTCGTTATATTGTTTTTTCTGTATATAACTTAACCCTATCAATAACTGGCAATTAATCACATGACGAAATTTATATTCATTCTTAAAGCCTTCCATAGCTAAATGAGCAAAATGTAAAGCCATATGTTCTATTTCTAATTCATTATAAACGAGAGCTAAATTATAATAGATTCCAGTTTCATAATAGCCTTGTTCTTTCGCCATCACTTCAGTTTGAACTAAATAATCTAAGGCCGTTTTATATTTATGCTGTAAAAAATAATATAGACCTTTACTATACGTATATAATAATTTCTGGAATGGCGAATACTTTTTGTACATCTTTTTTAATCTCTCTAATTCTTCTTCAACAGCAGGAAAATCTCGTTTCATAATTAAATAACGCGTATAAAGCAGTTTATAATAATTTATAATTTCAAAATCCAAAACATGCTTCATTTCACCTTGTAATTCTTCATATATGCGCTCTACTTGTGGCTTGTCCAAATGAACTAATGCATTTAACCATTCATCCAACTTCCCCTTCACATCTTCTTCTACATCCCTCAAATCCGTCACGGCAATTTCTAACCTTGTGCAGAGCAATTGTAGAATCTCTTCTGATGCTTCGATCTTTCCATTTTCGATTTTACTTAAGTATGAGACAGAACAAATGCCCTGACATAATTCTTCTTGTGTCATTTTTTGCTGTAGCCGTTTGTAAAAGACTTGTTTGCCTATTTTTTCTAATGTTTGTTGCATTGTCCTCCTCCATTCTCATTTACCCCCATTACTTTAATAATACATAAAATCTTGAGAAATATAAATTGATAAATGTTAATTTTCTAAAAAATATGCAATATTTCATTTTTTTCCCTCTTGACTCTTCTTTCATATCCATTCTTTGCTACGAGCGGTGAAAAATTGGTATACTATAACCAAATTATGGAGGTGTTTTCGCGATGACTTATTATAAAGACGATAGCTATGCCTTACATACAGATTTATATCAAATTAATATGGCTTATACATATTGGAAAGATGGTATTCACAATCGCCGTTCGGTGTTTGATTTATACTTTCGAAAGCTTCCATTCGAGAACGGTTATGCTGTTTTTGCTGGCCTTGAAAAAATTGTAGAGTACATAGAAAACTTCAGCTTTACCGAAAGTGATATCGCTTATTTAGCAGAATTACAATTTGAAGAAGAATTCCTTCAGTATTTACAAAATATGAAATTCACTGGGACAGTTCGAAGTATGCAAGAAGGTGAAGTTGTATTTAATAACGAGCCTTTATTACGTGTTGATGCACCACTCGGCGAAGCACAAATTATTGAAACTGCCCTGTTAAACATTGTGAATTACCAAACATTAATTGCAACAAAAGCAGCTCGTATGAAGCACGCTGCAAATAACGATGAACTTTTAGAATTCGGCACACGACGTGCACACGAGTTCGATGCTGCTCTTTGGGGCACACGCGCTGCCTTTATTGGTGGTTTCTCATCTACGAGTAACGTACGGGCTGGGAAACGCTTCGGAATACCTGTAGCCGGCACACATGCACACTCTTTCGTTCAAGCATACCGTGATGAATATGTTGCTTTCAAAAAATATGCTGAGACACATAAAAAATGCGTCTTTCTCGTTGATACATATGACACATTAAAATCTGGTGTTCCAAATGCAATTCGCGTGGCAAAAGAGTTCGGGGATCGCATCGATTTTTACGGAATTCGCCTCGATAGTGGTGATATGGCTTATTTATCTAAAAAGGCAAGAAAACTACTAGATGAAGCCGGGTTTACAAATACAAAAATTATTGCTTCTAGCGATTTAGATGAATACACCATTATGCATTTAAAATCTCAAGGAGCAAAAATTGATGTATGGGGCGTTGGAACAAAATTGATTACCTCCTTTGAGCAACCAGCTTTAGGAGCTGTTTATAAACTCGTTGCGATTGAAGATACTGATGGAAAATTAAATGATACAATTAAAATTTCATCTAATCCGGAAAAAATTACGACTCCAGGACTGAAACGAATTTATCGCATTATCAATCGAGTTAATGATCATGCAGAAGGCGATTATATTGCATTAGATTATGAAGAACCAGGAAAAGAAGAACGCTTAAAAATGTTTCACCCTGTTCACACTTATATAAGTAAATTTGTAACAAACTTTGAAGCGCGTGAACTGCATAAAGACATTTTCGTTAACGGTGAAAGAACATATGAACTACCAGGCATATTAGATATTCAAAAATATAATGAACAAAGTCTCGCACTATTTTGGGAAGAATATATGCGAACTTTAAATCCTGAAGAATACCCTGTCGATTTAAGTCAAGAATGCTGGGATCATAAAATGAATTACATTCAAACTGTTCGAGAACAAGTTGAAAAAAATATACAAAAATAAAGTGAAACTTTAATCAGTGGGGGTTTTCTTCATCCCCACACTGATTATTAGTTGAACCAATCGGACTTTTATGGGCAGTTGATCCCCTACCTAAATTCTTTGCTTTCGCTAAATTTTGAGGTGGGGGTCTTACTGCCCAATAAAGCGGGATAAAACAGAGAAGCTGCCCTTCTCTGTTTTTTTCAATGCTATATATCTTTGTAAAAAATATATTAAAATAACAAGACAAATATTTTTTATTTGTAAATTTTAATATTACGTTATTTATTTTCAAAATAATATTTGTTATTATTTTATTGAGTCAATTTCAACAGAATAACCTAAAAAAGAGGACGCAGGTTGCGTCCTCTTTTTTATAAATCTTTCACTCTTAGTACACGCATTGCATTTAACACTGCCAGTAGTGTTACACCAACATCTGAGAAAACAGCTTCCCACATTGTTGCAATACCGAAAGCACCGAGTAGTAAAACTAATCCTTTTACCCCTAATGCAAAGATAATATTTTGCCACACAATGCGTCGTGTACGTTTTGCAATGTTTACAGCTGTTGCAATTTTTGATGGCTCATCAGTCATAATAACGATATCTGCCGCTTCAATTGCTGCATCTGATCCTAAACCACCCATCGCAATACCAACATCGGCTCTCGCTAATACCGGTGTATCATTAATACCATCACCAACGAAAGCAACTTTTTCTTTTCCATGCTTCGCTGCATCAATTTTTTCAATCTCTTCTACTTTTTGTTGCGGTAATAGTTCTGCGTGAACTTCATCTAAACCTAATTCTTTACCAACAGCTTCACCAACTGGTTTTGCATCACCAGTTAACATGACTGTCTTCTTAATACCTAGTTCTTTTAACTTTTGAATTGCTTGTTTTGAATCTTCTTTTACCTCATCAGAGATAACAATATAACCTGCATATTTTCCATCTACAGCAACGTGAACTAATGTACCTACTGTTTCTGGTTGCTTAAATGTAATGTTCTCTTTTCTCATTAATTTAGCATTACCTGCAAAAATTTCTTTTCCTTGTACTTTTACGACTGTACCGTGACCAGAAATTTCGTTATAATCATCGATCATTTTTTCATCAACTGATTTTCCATATGCATTTCGAATCGATTGTGCAATTGGATGGTTAGAATACACTTCAGCAAATGCTGCATACTCTAATAATTCTTCATTTGTAATACCTTCGCTCGGTTCCATTTTTGTAACTTTGAAGACACCTTTTGTTAATGTACCTGTTTTATCAAAAACAATATATTTCACATCATTTAAAGCTTCTAAATAGTTACTCCCTTTTACTAACACACCACTTTTAGATGCACCACCGATACCTCCAAAGAATCCAAGAGGAATAGATACAACTAACGCACACGGACAAGAAATTACTAAGAACACTAAAGCTCTATAAATCCAATCCGAGAATGTAGCTCCTTCTAAAATAAGTGGTGGAATAAACGCCATGATCGCTGCTGTAATTACTACAACTGGAGTGTAGTAACGCGCGAACTTCGTAATAAAGTTTTCTGTTGGCGCTTTTTTACTGCTTGCATTTTGAACTAAATCTAAAATTTTTGATACAGTTGATTCACCAAATTCTTTTGTAACTTCAATTGTTAATACACCATTTTGGTTCACAAAACCACTTAATACATCATTTCCAATTTCAACTTCACGTGGTACAGATTCACCAGTCAATGCTGAAGTATCTACCATTGATGTTCCTTCAACTACTTTTCCGTCTAACGGTACTTTCTCACCAGGTTTCACGATAATATAATCGCCGATTTGTACATCTTCTGGTGATACTTGTTTCGTTTCATTTCCAATCTTTACATTTGCGTAATCAGGACGAATATCCATTAATGAAGTAATTGATTTTCGAGAACGGTTTACGGCAATACTTTGGAATAGTTCTCCTACTTGATAGAATAACATTACTGCAACCGCTTCTGGGTATTGTTGAATTGCGAAAGCTCCTAGTGTTGCAATTGCCATTAAGAAGTTCTCATCAAACACTTGGCCACGAGTTATGTTTCTTACTGCTCTCCAAACGATATCTCCACCAATTAATACATACGCAAGGACGAATAACGGAATTGTGATCATTTGTGGTAAGCCAGCTAATGCAGCAATTGCTGTCAAAATTCCGCCAACCACTAATCGTCCTACCATCTTTTTCACATTTGCTTCTCCATGATCGTGACTATGTCCATGGTCATGACCACCCTTTTCTTCACGAACAACTTTCACATCTGGTTCTAACTTTTGAACGACATTTGTTATATTGGCTACAGTCGTTTCTAATTCTCTTTTATTCGCTACTTCAACTCGTAATTTCTTTGATACAAAATCAACAGTTGCTGCTGAAACCGTCGGCATTTCCTTAACTTTATTTTCAATCTTCATCGCACAATTTGCGCAATCTAAACCTTCTAATATAAACACTTCTTTTGCCATTTTTGTGTTTTTTTCTTCTTGTACTTTAATGTGCGGTTCTAATTTTGTAACAAGTTGTTTTGCTTCTGTAACAACTTCGCTTTCTTTATTTTGCGCTGTTTCTAAAACCATTGTTTTTGTCGCGAAATTTACAGAGCAAGAATTTACTCCTTCTATATTCCCAACGCCTTTTTCAATTTTCATTGCACAGTTTGCACAATCTAAACCTTCTAACATCAGTTTCTTTTTCACTAATGCTTCAGCCATCGTTCTCCCTCCTTGCGTTCTATTTATTCTTCCTCGTTTACGTGTTCAAACGCTTGCTCGAAGATATGAATTACGTGTTGGTCAGCTAACGAATAATAAACGACCTTTCCTTCTTTACGATTCTTTACAAGTTTCGCTTGCTTTAACACACGAAGCTGATGTGAAATAGATGATTGTGTCATTCCTAATAAATACGCTAAATCACAAACACACATTTCAGCTTCAAATAACGCATGTAATATTCTTGTACGTGTACGATCGCCTAATACTTTAAATAATTCTGCTACTTTACTTAAACTTTCATCCGTTGGAATTGTTTGTTTTACTTGATCAACAACTTCTTCATGAATTATCGTTTGAGAACATGTCTCTTGTGGTGTTTCTACTTTATTTCCAGCCATTATAGCTCACCTCTTTATTTGAACATATGAACAATCATTCATATATCTTATACCTTTATTATATGAGCGCCCATTCATATGTGTCAATGAAATCTCATACATTTTTTTGAACATTTCGTTCACATTTTAAAAAGATCTACACATATTTTCCGCATCCATTACATTCTCATACAAAAAAGAATATACACTTTACACAAAAGAAAAAGCCTTGCGCGTTCCCTAGACACACAAGGCTTACTATACTTATATCCCTTTTAACTAAGCTTTTAATTAGCTTGTTCTAAATTATCCTGCGAACTTCCATCGTCTTTTAAATGACTATGTTTTTTCGAATAAACAAAGTATACAACTACTCCAATTGCTAACCAAATACCGAAGTAGATCCATGTTGTTAATGGTAGGTTAAACATTAAGAATAGACAACATGCGATTGAAATAAGCGGTAGCGTTGGTACAAGTGGTACCATAAAGCCACGTTTTAAGTTCGGATGTGTTTTACGAAGAATAATAACTGACACACCTACCATCGCAAATGTTAACAATGCTCCAATATTCGCTAAATTCGACAATTCTTTTAAATCGATAAATCCAGCAATTAAAGCACTGCCAATACCTGTTAACCAAGTTGAGAATACTGGTGCTTCTGTCTTTTTATTAATTTTCGCAAATGATTTTGGTAATAAACCATCACGGCTCATCGCGAAGAATACACGTGTCGTTGCATAAATGTAAGCAAAGATTACAGCCATAATACCAATTACAGCTCCAACTGCGATTACACCCGCTACTTTATCTTGTCCTACAACTTCTAACACATATGCCATAGCTTCTGGTACATCTAATTCTTTATAAGAAACCATACCTGTCATAACGAGACATACTACAACATAAATAATTGTACAAATAACTAACGAAGCAATAATACCAATCGGTAAATCACGTTGTGGATTTTTTACTTCTTCAGCAGAAGTTGCTAATGCATCAAATCCTAAGAAAGCAAAGAATACTGCTGCTCCGCCGGCAAAGATTCCGCTAATACCGTATGGTGCAAATGGTGTCCAGTTTTCTGGTTGTACGTAGAACGCACCAACTGCAATGAATAAAATAACAATACCAATTTTAATTAATACCATTATGTTATTCACACGCTTACTTTCTTTCGTACCTCTTGATAGTAACCAAGTTAAAACTAATGTAATGACTACTGCTGGTAAATTCACGATCCCACCTTGTGATGGAATCTTTAACAACTCTGTTGGAATTTCTAATCCGAATCCACTCACTAAGTTATTAAAATAACCTGTCCATCCACCTGCTACTGCGGCAGTTGTTACGACATATACAGATAGTAATGTCCATCCCATTAGATGGGCAATAAACTCACCAATCGTCGCATATGAATATGTGTACACACTACCTGAAACCGGAAGTGTAGATGCAACTTCTGCATAACACAACGCTGCAAATCCACAAACAATCGCTGCAATCATGAATGAAAAGATAACTGCTGGACCAGCATCTCTTGCTGCTACTAATCCTGTTAATACTAGTACTCCTGTACCAATTATCGCACCAATCCCTAGCATTGTTAGGTCAAATGCCCCTAGCGTTTTCGTTAAAGTTTTACTTTTACTTTCCCCTAACAATTGCGTAACGGATTTCTTTTTAAATAGGTTGGCCACGATGTATGCCCCCTTTTGCCAAGAAGAGCTAAGAGATATTCACTCTTAGCTCTTATCATGTTGGTTTATATATTGTTCGATTTTGTTTTGTATAATGCTTGTATTAGCAAGATACTGTTTCTGCTTCTAATAATTCTTTAGCACCTTTGTACTCTACACCGTGAGCTTCTGCAACTGCTTCGAATGTTACATAGCCATCTAATGTGTTAATACCTTTTAGTAATGCAGAGTTGCCTAAGCAAGCTTCTTTGTAGCCTTTGTTAGCAATTTGTACTGCGTATGGTACTGTTACGTTTGTTAATGCAAGAGTTGATGTACGTGGAACCGCACCTGGCATGTTTGCAACTGCATAATGAACAACGCCGTGTTTTTCGTAAGTTGGGTTATCATGAGTTGTAATACGGTCAGTTGTTTCGAAAATACCACCTTGGTCAATCGCGATATCTACAACAACAGAACCTGGTTCCATTGATTTAATCATTTCTTCTGTTACAAGTTTTGGCGCTTTTGCACCTGGGATTAATACTGCACCGATTACAAGATCAGACTCTTTTACAGCTTCTGCAATATTGTACGGATTAGACATTAAAGTTTTTACTTGGTTTCCGAAAATGTCATCTAATTGACGAAGACGTTCTGCACTTAAGTCGATGATTGTTACATCCGCACCTAGTCCAACTGCAATTTTAGCAGCATTTGTACCAGCTTGTCCACCACCGATGATTGTTACTTTACCACGTTTAACCCCTGGAACACCTGCAAGTAAAATTCCTTTACCGCCTTTGTTCTTCTCAAGGAATTGTGCACCAATTTGTGCAGCCATACGACCAGCTACTTCACTCATAGGTGCAAGTAATGGTAGAGAACGGTTTTCTAATTGTACTGTTTCATATGCAATAGAAACAACTTTCTTTTCGATTAATGCTTTTGTTAATTCTGGTTCTGGAGCTAAGTGTAAGTATGTGAATAAAATTAAACCTTCGCTGAAGTGTTTGTATTCGCTTTCAATTGGTTCCTTAACTTTCATAACCATTTCCATGTTCCAAGCTTCTTCAGCTGTATCAACAATTTTCGCTCCTGCTTCAACATACTGAGCATCTGTGAAACCAGATCCTAAACCTGCACCCTTTTGAATGAATACTTCGTGATTGTTACGAATTAAATGTACAACACCTGCTGGTGTCATTGCCACACGGTTTTCGTTGTTTTTAATTTCTGCTGGTACCCCAATACGCATAATGAAATGCCCCCTTATAATTAACAGAAAAAAGAAAGTCTTTTTTCTTTTTGTAATAATTAATAACTTATGTCCTTATTCTAGCATAACTTAAAAGTTATGAAAACGCTAACATACTACATTTTTAAAGTTTATATATTTAGAATAGTGTAAATATATAAAACATTGATTCTATTAGCCTCTTTGTTCCATCTCATTATCTATCACTCTATTTTTATTATACTCCTTTAAAATAAGCAGCAATCATTTATTATTCGACAATAATGTAACAATGTAAGAAATACCAATGATGCCGTATACATATACAGTTATTAATTTACACAATACTTTAGAGATATATTCTTTTTGTAAAAAAACAGCTGCAGGCATTTAGCCAGCAGCTGGGTAACTTATAAATAACTTGGAAAATAAATCATCTGTTGTTTCCGTAATTTTATCAAACAGATCACTTTCTTCCTCTTCTTGCTCTTTTAACATCTTAATTGTTTCACGTGCCGATTCAGGGTAATCGGTAATGATACCATCTACGTTTAACTTATAATATCCCTTTAAACTTTCCATATCATTTACTGTCCATACGTAAATTGGCTTGTTTAACTTCCTTGCTTCTCTTACTAACTTCTTATTTAACATATATTCTTCCGCTACATAAAAATCAGCTTTCACATTCTTTAAGTTAGCTCTACTTGCATATAGTATATATCCGACTTTTATATCTGAATTTGCACGCTTAAACTCTTTAATAAGCGGGTAATGTAACGTTTGAATAACACATTGCTTCTCAAATTCATTATCTTTAATCGTTTTTAATACTTTGTTTACAAAGTATTTTTCGCCCCCATGAAGCTTCACTTCAATATTGAGTTTGATTTTTCCCTTTGCCAACTTAATGATTTCATCCAGCGTACTGATTTGTCCTGAAAAACCATCTTGACTAAGGGTAAGCTGCCTTAACTCTTCCATCGTTAAATCCGAAACATGAACATTAGCATTGGCAAGACGTTTCAACTTCAAATCATGTATAACTGCTAGTTCACCGTCTTTCGTTTGTAGTACATCAATTTCAGCGTAGTCTGCTTTCGCATCAATAGCTCCCTGCACAGCTTCTTTCGTATTTTCTACACCTTTTGAAATATAACCGCGATGAGCCATAATAATCGGTTCTTTATATGTGTTTGTAATAAAGGTCACAATGAAAGCAACAACCATTCCAGCCGTAATAATTCCTACAATATATACACCAATAAATTTCCAACGATGTTTTTGGAAGAAACATTTATCTGCCTTCGTCTTTGAATAATCTAATCCTTCTTCTAATAAAACATCTTCGACTGGAACCTTTTGTAAATACAATCTTGTTAACGCCATAATATAGAACGGCGTCATAATAAAGCTAAATAGATACAATGTACTTGTTAGGAAAACTGAAATAGTTGACTCTGCTAGTAGTGCAAATGTCCCTTCTGGGTTTGTAAATTCATATACTCCCCACAGACAAAGTAAATAAACTCCTACACATAAAAGAAAAACAATTCCTATAGATATGAAAAAACCTACTAAAAAGAACAAAACTTTAAAGAAGCTTTCTTTTACTAAGTTTGCGCTTTTGCGTGCTGCCGTACGGAACGGCTTCTCCTCTAAAACAATAATAGGTAAAACAAAAATCCAACGAAGGTTCAAATAGGCAACTACAGCAAAGAAAGTATAATATCCAACTTGCCCCATTGTTGTCTTAAATAGTTCACCTGTAATAAAATTAGGAATTTGAATTTCAGGAATCAATGCAGATTTATATCCCATACTTAATAGTGGTAATAGTACAACTGCATACAAAACAAAGCCAGGTAAGCAATATGTAAACAGAGAAGGTAAATACGTTACTGTTTTATATAAAATTGGACGTAATCTCACCTTTTGCCTTTTATGAGCGAAGTACGAAATGATAATAAGTACTGCAAACTCTGTAAAGATCAGGAACAATGCCAATATAGATAAAATTACAATCGCCAAAATTCCGTATGGTGTTTTCAAAAATGCTAATAACTCGTCATTTGTTGCGTTTGCATACCCACCAAAGTACAACAACTTATTGAAAATAATACCAAAGAGCGGGATAAACACAATCGCTGCTAACAATTTATAAGCAAGTTGGAATGTTAACACATTCCAAAAGGCAAATCTAACAGTTTGAAAGGAATGTCTCATTACTCCTGGTATAGATAGTTTTTTACGGTGTTGCATATATTCCTCCACATTCTAAAACGATATTTGAGATGGATTCCACATTTCCAGTTCTAATCCATCCCTTTAATAATAATATATTCCGCTTAACATGAACACTCTTATACATATAATGAAAAAAGTGATGGCTATTTCCCATCACTTTTTCACTTACTCTATTTTTTCTCTAACCCTTGTCCAAATGCTTTCAAAAAGCTAAAACCGAATGTAATGGCTCTATTGATATCTGGATCTTTTAACACTTTAAAGAAATCCATCACTTTTGTTTTTTTACCACTCTTTAATTCATCTGTTGCAAATTGCAATCCAGTGACTAAACTCGATGTGATTTGCTTTGTTACTTCTGGGTCAACTGAGGACAGTGCTTCCCCCGCCCCCATCATGTTGTTAAGTGCATTTTTAACTGGTTCACGATTTAATTGCTCCACAGCGATTTTTGAAACATCTTCCTTCGCAGCAAGTAAACTAATCGCCGCATCTAATATTCCAGCCTTCTGTAACTGCGCTAACAGCTGCATCGTTTCTTCTACTGCTTCACGATTATTAGATAGCTCATTTAGAAGTTCATCTGCTACTTGCTGTTTCTGTTCTTCCTCTGTTACAACTTTCTTTTTAATTAAAGTAATTTCTTTCGCCACTATCTCCGCCCCCTAGTCCACGAGTGATACGTATTGTTTTCTTTGCCATTTTTGCTCGATTTCAACACCATTTTGCGGATTACGCTTTTTATCTCGCGGGTTTGAAGATGGTAACGGACGATTTCCTTTTTCACGTAATACACGCATTTTCACCATCGTTTGTTTGTACGCCGGTGTACACGTATAAAGGTCTGTTGCCGTCCCAGTTAAAATATTGATCGCTTCTTCATTTATCGTTGCATGCATCGGTAAGTATAGCTCTTTCCCCGTTACACGCTCAGTAATAAGCGCTTGTACTTTAATTTTGCCAAATGGTGATGCTAATTCTACAAGACCACCATCTTTCACATTGCGCTCTATAGCAAGTTCAGGTGAAATTTCAACGAACACTTCAGATACTTTAGATAAAATACCAGCCGACTTATTCGTCATATTCCCTTCATGGAAATGTTCTAGCATACGTCCATTATTTAAAAGTAAATCATACTCATCTGGCGCTACAACTGGTGGTACCCATTCATCTAATGATAAACGAGCTAGTTTATCTGGGAAGTTAAATCCGTCTACATATAATAGCGGTGTATCGCTACCATCATGACTACCCCAACATAAACTATTCCATCCTTCTAGACGGTCGTACGTTGCTTGAGAGTATAACGGTGCAAGCGATGCAATTTCGTCCATAATTTCACTTGGACTTTCGTAATTCCAATCCCCGCCGAGTGCACGAGCAACTTTTTGTAAAATCCACCAGTCTGGTTTTGAATCACCAAGTGGCTTTAATACTTCATATAATCTTTGAATACGTCGCTCTGTATTCGTAAACGTTCCTTCTTTTTCTAAGCTTGGTGCCGCTGGTAAAATAACATCAGCAAAACGAGCTGTTTTTGATAGGAACATATCTTGCACAACGAGGAAGTCTAAATTCGCTAAAATATGTTGCACATGGTTCGCATTGGAATCGACTAAAGCCATTTCTTCACCCATGACATACATACCACGTAGTTTTCCTTCTTCTGCCGCAAGTAACATTGCAATATTGTTTAATCCTGGTGCTTTTGGAATCGTTGTGCCGTATGCTTTTTCAAACTTCGCACGAAGCGCATCATCTGATACTGCTTGATAACCTGGAAGCCAGTTTGGTAATGTCGCCATATCACAAGCACCTTGTACGTTATTATGCCCTCGTAATGGATATGCGCCTGCACCAGGACGACGATAGTTCCCCGTAACAAGCAGTAAATTTGAAATGGCAGCAGATGTTGTACTTCCCCCTGTATTTTGCGTTACACCCATTCCCCAAAGTATACAAGTTCCATCTGCTTCATATACCATACGAGCCATTTCTTTCAGGTTTTCTTTCGAAATTCCCGTAATTTCTTCTGTATAATCAAGCGTATACTTTTCTAACATTGTGCTATATTCATCAAAGTTCTTCACATTTTCAGCTAAAAACTTTTTATCGTGCCAATCTTGATCAATAATATATTTCGTAATACCAGCAAGCCATACGTAATCTGTACCTTGGCGCGGATGAATAAATAAATCCGCACGCTCTGCCATTTCATGTTTACGAAGATCTGCTACAATCAGTTTTTGCTCGTGTAATTTATGAGCACGTTTTACACGCGTCGCGAGTACAGGATGTCCTTCTGTTGGATTCGCACCAACGATAATGACAAGGCCTGCTTCAGCTATATCTTTCACTGTTCCAGCATCGCCGCCCATACCGACAGTTTTAAATAAACCATCAGTTGCTGGAGATTGGCAATAACGCGAGCAGTTATCTACATTATTTGTTCCATATATTTGACGAGCTAGTTTTTGCATAAGGTAATTTTCTTCATTTGTTACTTTCGAAGAAGAAATAAATCCAAATGCATCGCTGCCGTATTCTGATTTAATATGTTGCATGTTAGAAGCCACAACTTCTAACGCTTCTTCCCATGAAGCTTCAACAAACATATCTCCTTGGCGAATTAATGGCTTCGTAATTCGATCTTCACTATTTACAAAGTCCCATCCAAATTTACCTTTTACACATGTGGAAATGCCATTAACCGGTGCATCAGAAACAGGTTGCACTTTTAATATATGGCGATCTTTCGTCCATACTTCGAATGAACAACCGACACCACAAAATGTACAAACAGTTTTTGTTTTATTCACTTTCGTCTTACGCATCGCAGCCTCTACTTCTGAAACTGCTAAAATACTACTATATCCAGGCTCTACATCCTTTACAAAATCAATCATCGGATCTAACACATCTGATTTTAATCCTGTCATGAATCCAGCTTCACCTAACATTGATTTTTCCATTAACGCATTACATGGACATACTGTTACACACTGCCCACAACTTACACAAGATGAGTCATTTATACTTACACCATGATCCCATATAACACGTGGACGATCTAAGCTCCAGTCTATCGATATCGTTTCATTAACCTGTAGGTTTTGACATACTTCTACACACTGTCCACAAGCAATACATTGATTTGGATCATACCGATAAAACGGATGTGACATATCCACTTCACAAGCACTTACTTTCGGCTCATACGGATATTTCTGTTCTTCAATTCCCATCATGTGTACTGTATTATGAACCTTACAATTACCGTTATTGTTATCACATACGGTACAATACAATAAATGATTCTCTAATATTCGATCCATCGCCTCAGTCTGCGCCTCTTTCGCACGCTGTGACTGTCTTTCAATATGCATACCGTTCTCTAATTTCGTTGAACAAGCACGCATTAACTTCCCATCTACTTCTACAATACACGTATCACAAGTTTGAATTGGATCTACTTCTGGTACATGACAAATTTGAGGATGTTCCAAATTACTCTCGTTAAATAATTGTAGTATCGTCTTTTCACCTGATGCTGAAAATTCTTTACCATCTACGGTTACACGGACTGTCTGTTCTGCCATAGTTTCCCCTCTCCTTACAACCAACTGTACAACACATTTGTGAATCCGTTTTCATAAATGAATTACTGTACATATTTTTGAAACGCCCTGCCCAAATACTTTTCTTTTGAAGTCGATTCTAGATGTTTATAAGGCATCACTACGAAAGCTTGAAAATTTCACTATTCTACATTTCTATTATATCGTATATATACAATAATAACCAAAATAATCTGATACCTTCCTTCTAACAGCTGTTTTTATTTTTTCAATGTTTTATGATGAATGTGAGAGAAAATACATATAAAAGGGGAATTTAATATGGAGCCTACGCAAGAAACGTATACAATTGTACGTTATCAATCTGGTACATTTTCAAAACAACTTGATGAGATTGTTACAGAATCTCCTATTACAATTAAATTGAATGGTGAAGAATATGTAACAGTCGTATGTACACCAAATTATATTGAAGATATGGTCATTGGTTTTTTAATTTCTGAGGGGATTATTTCTTCTTATAAAGATGTTGAAGAACTATGGGTGCAAAAAGATAACGGAATTGTCCATGTAACATCATCAAAAATAAATCCGCTCTATCAAAATTTATATAATAAACGATACATCACTTCTTGCTGCGGAAAAGGTAGACAAGGTTTTATTTTCGCTAACGATGCCGCAAAAGCAAAAAATTTACATAATATACATGTGACAATTACTCCTGAAGAATGTTTTCACTTAATGAATACTTTACAACAATCTTCCACTACCTTTCGCCAAACTGGCGGTGTTCACAATACCGCGCTATGTGATCGAAATAATATCCTTATATCAAGAATGGATATCGGAAGACATAATGCATTAGATAAAATATACGGCCATTGTTTGCGTAACGATATATCTGTCAAAGGAAAAATCATTGCATTTAGCGGGCGTATTTCATCCGAAATTTTACTCAAAGTTTCAAAAATCGGATGTGAAATTGTTCTATCTAAGTCCGCTCCAACAAAACTAGCATTGCAACTCGCCCATGATTTAGGCATTACAGTCGTAGGATTTATTAGAAATGAATCCTGCAATATTTACACACATCCACATCGAATTGATGGTTATCGATCGAATAACTAAAATAACTCCTCAATCGAGGAGTTATTTTAGTTATGAAAATGTAATATATTAAACACTTGAATAGTTAATAAAGTTAATATATAATTTCATTACATAATTAAAAACAAAATATTGTAGCATATATCTTTTCATTCTTTTACACATTAAAAGAGACTGCTAACAAAACGCATACACATTCTTATATATGTAATGGATTTATTTGATTTAAAATCGACCAAGGAGGTTACAACGATGGAAATTCGCTTATTAACGACAGAGGACGCAGAAATATATTTAAAAGTTTGTATGGAAGGTTTAACGAAGAACCCGGAAGCTTTTAGCTCTTCTTATGAAGATGTTCTTAAACATGAAAATCCTGTGGCTGCTATGGCTAAACGATTAAGCAATCCGGATAAGTATACTCTAGGTGTCTTCAAAGATAACGATTTAATCGGCATTGCTACTTTAGAAACAAAGCCTTTCATTAAACAAGAACATAAAGCAAAAATCGGTTCCGTTTTTGTTTCCCCTAAAGCACGTGGCCTTGGAGCAGGACGAGCTCTTATTAAAGCAATTATTGAAAATGCCGATAAATTACATGTAGAACAACTTATGCTCGATGTTGTAGTTGGTAACGATGCAGCAAAAAAATTATATGAGTCATTAGGTTTCCAAACTTACGGCGTACAAGAGCGTTCATTAAAACATAACGGTCAATACTGGGACGAAGAACATATGGTTCTATTCTTAAATGATTAATACTTCAATCTAGTTTTCCAAAAGCATCTTTTTATTAAGAAAGATGCTTTTTTCATTACAACAATGTAATCTTCATGTCACCTTTATCGATCGTACCAAACCTTTCCATTCATTATACTAAAAATATAAAGTGAAACTTTACTCAGTGGGGAACTACATCCCACGCTGATCGCATGTACTTGATATGTAGAGGAGAATGTGACATGAAACAAAACAAACGAGCTATGCTTTTAATATTTACTACAGCAATTGTAACTTCTGGATTAGCAATTTTACCTTGGTTTATTATATAAAAATACTCCCCCTAACAACGAAAAAAGCTTATTGCTTCTTAAGAAGCAATAAGCTTTTTTTATATTATAAAATCCCCAAAATTTTATTTACACAACTTATAATAATAACCATAGATACGGCAACGCACATGACAACCGTATTACGATCTTGCTTTTCTTTTTTTGAAATTTCTTCTTTTGGATTCATGTGTATGATCTCCTTTTAAAAAAAGTGTGAGATAGGAAATTTTTCTTATCCGATGCGAGGTGAATACGAAAACCCTCTCTATCTCACATACACAATAGAATGGAATTGTCATTTTATAAATAAAATGACATGACGTTATGTCGCAACATAGGGTATTTTGTGTCGCTACGTTTTCTATTATAAAAAATAGTTGTGCAAAACTAGTGCATTTTTTATGTCAATTACTCTGAGCGAGAAATCACTCTTCCACTCAATCACATAAAAAGAGTTTTTTATCATTTTCATGTAAACTATACAAGTAGAATGAACAGTTTGGGGTGCACAAGATTATGGTGAAAATTTTATTAGTAGACGATGAAGAACGTATGTTACGATTATTAGATTTGTTCTTAAGTCCTCGTGGCTATTTTTGTATGAAAGCTACCTCTGGCCTTGAAGCACTAAAGTTAATAGAACAAAAAGACTTTGATATTGTTTTGTTAGATGTAATGATGCCGAATATGGATGGATGGGATACTTGCTATCAAATCCGTCAAATTTCCAACGTTCCAATCATTATGCTAACAGCTCGTAATCAAAATTACGATATGGTAAAAGGCCTTACGATCGGTGCAGATGACTATATTACAAAACCATTTGATGAGCATGTATTAGTTGCACGAATTGAGGCTATATTACGCCGTACAAAGAAAGATGGGTTTGTTAGCTTCAATGGTATTGAGTGGGATAAAACGAAACATACTGTCACAGTGTATGACGAAAAAATCTCACTGACTCCTATCGAATTTTCGTTACTTGGACTATTTTTACAAAATACAAACCGTGCTTATAGCCGAGATGATTTAATCGAAAAAATTTGGGGTTATGAAACAGACATTGAATATAGAACAATCGATTCACATATTCGCAATATCCGTGATAAATTACGTAAAAAAGGATTTCCAGTTGAAAATTACTTAGAAACTGTTTATAAGGTCGGATATAAATGGAAAAGTGAATAATTACTTCGGTCAGTGGAAAATACCATACCACTGATTAAAGTTTCACTTTATATGAAATAAGGTATGGTGAGAAAATGAGTAAACTTTCACTTAAAATTGGGACATACTTTTTAATACTAGCTTTATGTATTGAAACAATTGCTTTCGTATCTTTTTACAAAAGTATTTCAACAATGCGGATTAAGGAAGAAACACTAGCTCTTTTAGAAAAAGGTAATCGCTATAGTAACAAAATTACACAACGCGCAAAGTGGAGTGCATTTGCTAAAGAAAAGAAACACGGCGAACGCGCTGAATACAATAAAAATCCTAAGCGTCCTATATACCCAGAGTTCGATATCGCTGATGAGGCTGAACACTTAGTTGAATCAGAATCAATTGCTAACTCTGATATAGCTATCATTATAACGGACAATAATGGAAAAATCATTTCCACTTCAGAACCTGTAACAAAGGCGATGCAAAAACAACTTACTTGTAAAACAGAACATATTCCAGCCAACGGATTAGTTGTCGAAAAGAACTGGAAAAAATCAAAATTCATCACAACGGTAAGCCCACTTAATACAGCAGAGTTTCAAGGAAAGTTATATATGTTATTAAAAACATCTTTTTTAGAAAATATGTTACTTAAACTCATGAACCAATTTCTTATCATTAGTGTTTTGACTGTTATTCTAACGACTATTTCTGTCTTTGTTTTTTCTCGTGTTATTACAGAACCGCTTATAAAAATGAAGAGGGCAACAGAAAAAATGTCAAAATTAAATAAGCCAATTCAATTAGGTATTAAACGGAATGATGAACTTGGAAGCTTAGCAAAAACGATTGAAGATTTGTCCAGTGAACTAACTTATATGAAAAAAGAACGCAATGAATTTCTTGCTAGTGTCGCCCATGAACTATTAACTCCATTGACCTATATGAAAGGTTATGCGAAAGTAGCAAAGAGAGACACTTTAACGAAAGAAGAGCGAGAAGAATACTTACAAATCATTGAGGATGAAACAGATAGTGTAACTGATCTCGTTCAAGATTTATTTATGCTTGTACAATTAGAACAACACCAATTTGTTATAAAAAAACAAAAAGTGCTTCTTAGGCCTTTTTTAGAGCGAATGGTTGAAAAAACAAAAACAACATTAACGAATAAGCAAATGCAACTCCATGTATATTGTAAAGATGATTTAGAAGTTTGCATAGACGAAAGACGTATGGAACAAGTTATGTTAAATTTATTACACAATGCTTATCAACATTCGCTAGAAAACACCACTATTACAATACGCGTACTCACAGAAACAAATTCTTTTACAATAAGTGTACAAGATGAAGGTGAAGGTATTCCTGAGGAAGATATTCCGCATATTTTCGATCGTTTTTATCGTGTTGATAAATCTAGAACGAGAGCTACTGGAGGAAAAGGTATCGGGCTAGCTGTTGCGAAAGAAATTGTGGAATTGCATAACGGTGCCATTCTAGCAACAAGCAAATTAGGGGTAGGAACAACCTTTATAATTGAGCTACCTTTTGAATAATATGTGTGTGAAAACACCAGTAGTAGTAAACACTACTGGTGTTATTTTGTTCATAAAATCAGCTCATTTAGGCTAAGCTTTTGAAATTATTCTTATTTCAATATAAAATAAAGTGAAACTTTAATCCATGGAATGGTTCACCCCATGGATTATTGGTTGAACCAATCGGGCATTTACGGGCAGTTATCTCCAATCTAGCTTCCGCGCATTCGCTGGATTTTAAAGTTGGAGTCTACTGCCCGTTAATGCGGGGTAAAGATACATTTGTCAAAGATTTGGAGGGTGATATAATTGGATATCCATGTATTAACAAAAGACGAAGCGGAAATTTACTTAGAACTTCGTGTAGAAGGATTAAAGCAAAACCCTGAAGCTTTTAGCTCTTCTTATGAAGATATTATTAATAAAGAGTGTGCGATTGAATATAAAGCACAAAAATTAGCACAAGATGAAAACTATACGCTAGGCGCATTCAAAGATGGAAAATTAATCGGGGTTGCAACACTGGAAACGAAACCATATGTAAAACAAGAACATAAAGCTAAAATTGGTTCTGTATATGTGTCTCCAAAAGCACGCGGACTTGGAGCAGGAAAAGCACTTATTAAAGAATGTCTTGAGCTTGCTAAATCTTTAGAGGTGGAACAAGTTATGCTTGATGTTGTTGTTGGCAACGATGGAGCAAAAAAACTTTATGAATCATTAGGATTTAAAACATTCGGTGTGCAAGAACGTTCATTAAAATATAACGGACAATATTGGGACGAAGAGCATATGGTCTTATTCTTAGATGAAAATAAATAATAAAAAAACATCCTCATGCTTGGAGGATGTTTTTTTATTTTCTTGTATACCATGCCTTATGCAATAATTGAATCGCTTTCGCAATTTCTTCTTCTGATAAAATCGCGAACCCAAGTAAAACTACATTTTCAGGTGCAGTACCGTCTTTATAGTACGTAGAAACAGGATATATTTTAATACTATATTTCGCAGCTTCTTGAATGAGTTCCTCTTCTCGCATTCCATTATGCACTTTTAATAAAATGTGTAATCCCGAATCTTCCCCTATCACCTCAACACAATTAGAGAAATATTTCTCTATTTCAAAGACGAGCCGATCCCTCTTTTTCCGGTAGACGACACGCATTTTATGAATATGTTTTTCCCAATAGCCTTCATTTAAAAACTTTCTAATCACTTCTTGGTCCATTCTTGAAACACTTTGTGTATAAAATAAATATTGCTGTTGATACTTTTTAATTAATTTCTTCGGCAACACCATATAGCTCATCCGTAGCGATGGCAATAATGCTTTAGATAGCGTCCCCATATAAATAACTTTCCCCTCTGTATCTAACCCTTGCAGCGCCGGTATAGGCTTTCCAGAATAGCGAAATTCACTATCATAATCATCTTCAATAATATACCTGTCTTTCGCTTTCTTCGCCCATTGTAAAAGCTGCGTCCTTCTCGTAATAGGCATAATCATTCCATACGGAAACTGATGGGAAGGTGTAACAAATACAACATTCGCATTGCTATTTTCTAAATCTGCCATACAAATGCCGTCCCTATCTAAAGACAACATTTGAACCTTCTCTTTTCCCTGTTCAAAAACGACCATTTTCCTATGATACCCTGGGTTTTCCACTGCATAATTGCTTCCCTTTAACAATTGAAACAATAGTTTCACTAATATTTGTGTTCCCGCTCCTAATACAATTTGACCAGCTGAGCAACGTACACCTCTAGATTCATACAAATAGTTCGCAATTTCCTCCCTTAAGCTCAATTCCCCTTGAGGGTGTCCAAGAAAAAGCAACTCATTATTATGTGGCTGCCATACATCATTAATAAGCTTGCGGTACGTAGTGAACGGAAAAGTATTCGTATCAACCCCTGTTTGTGTGAAATCAAATGTATAGTTCTCCTCCCGAAACGATACTTCTTCTACTTTCGCTTCGCTTCCTTCTACATCAATCATTTGTTCAACTTTACATACAAAATAACCTTTTCTCGATGCCGACTCAATATAACCTTCTGCAAGTAATTGCTCGTAAGCCGCTTCTACTGTATTCTTACTCACTTGTAAATAGATCGCCAGTTTTCTTTTTGCAGGTAATTTTGTAAAAGCCGGAATCGTTCCATCTTTAATTTCTTTTTTTATATACTCATACAATTGCACGTATAACGCTATTTTACTTTGCGTATTTAAATTAGGCGTTAATTCTAACATAACATCTGACCCCTTAATAAAACTGAAATCTGATACTTTTTACAGTGCCAGATTATATATATAATTCCTTTTATCATGTCACACATAAAAAATCAAATACTCGAGAGGAGATGCATGATTATGAACAATAGTAGACGGATTGGACTCATTATGATTATTACAGGAGCTACCTTATGGGGGTTATCTGGCCCGATGATTCAGTGGCTATTTCAACATACTAACGTATCATCAATTGATTTTTTAACAATTCGATTGCTGCTTGCAGGAATATTTATTTTATCTTTTTTACGGATAAAGAAACAAAACATTTTTCAAATTTGGAAACACACTAGACATTCTATACAGCTTATTATTTTCTCTATTCTCGGCATGCTCGGTGCACAATACGCCTTTATCGAAACAGTTCATATTAGTAATGCGGTCACAGCGACATTATTTCAATTTCTAGGTCCTGTTCTCATTACCATTTATGTCGCATTTGAACAACGAAAATTCCCTGCTTCTATGCAACTACTCGCAATTATAACTGCACTAACGGGAACGTACTTTATTATTACAAACGGTTCAATTGAAAATATTGTTTTATCGAAAGAAGCCATTATTTTTGGCCTATTAACAGCAATTGGATTTGCATTTTATACCCTCCATCCAGCTTCTCTTATTAAAGAATGCGGAACAACCATAGTAATTGGCTGGGGGATGTTAATTGGAGGAATTGCACTGCTTATTTGTAATCGTTCGTTTGAATGGGATCAGCTTTCACAAACTTTTACACTAAAAACTTTTTCTATGCTTATTCTTATCATCATAAGTGGCACCCTTTCTTTCCTCCTTTATATCGGTAGTCTGAAATATTTAGCAGCAACAGAAACGAGCATTTTATCTAGCATTGAACCACTTGTAGCAGCTATCGTTTCAATCGCTTGGCTAAATGAATCATTTGGAGCGTATCAATTACTAGGCGGCGTATGTATCGTTCTTTCTGTTATTTTCTTAACGATGCCTCAAAAAGAACGAGAACCAACCTTTTCAACTGAACAAATATAAAAAATGTCAAAAGAGGTCGTACAAAACTTACGACCTCTTTTTATACTTTAAAGGAATTGTCCCTCTTTCTGGCAAATACAATTACACTAACAGTAAAAATTAGGAGTGTGACACCATGAAAAAAATCGGAACTATGCTACTTTTCTCCTTTCTCATCACTGGATGCTCGCAATTGCAGCCTGATTCAGAAGCACCTAAAAAAGAAGCTATCGCCACGTCATCCACCCAAGTTAATGCACCTTCCTTCTTTCATCTTAGCGTTTTAAAAGATGTAAATTGGGAAGAAACACCCTCCTTCATACAAGAAAAAACACCTTTAAAAGGTATCGAAGAAAAAATCGCAATGGCTGATAGCCCTATTATCGCAAATGAAAAAAATGAAATGATGTGGTACTTTTTAGATCCTGAAATGCCAACTGGAAAACTATCTATTATTGCACTAAAACAAGGATCAGTAACCCCAACACCCGTACTCTTTCAACAAGAAACTTCTAGACCAACTTGGACTACTTCAAATACAATTGATTCTACTACAACCGAACTCCCACTCACTATGTCACTACCTTCATCTGGATTATGGGTATTAAATATATACGTGAATGAAAAATATTATGATCAGTTTGTAATTACTGCTGAGTAAAGTGACAAAGCTAAAACACTTCCTTACAACAATGTAATTTCTACGTCATGTACTTCGATAGTTGAAGTAACTCTCTTCTCTTATACTTAAAATAAGAAATGACACGAGGAGAGATGAGAGATGAAAAAAATGATAGAAGTGATCGTAGCAGTAACTGAGGTTTTAGTAAATGGTAAACAAGTTGCAATGGAATTAAATAAATAGTGAAGAAACATAAATAAATAATTTTACACTTCTTCATTATTTTGATTTCTTATCTCAAAAAAGCAGTGCCTTTTAGGCACTGCTTTTAGCTATTAATAACTTGGTATTTTCGTAATTTGCGCCACGCCTGAATCAATAGCTGCCTTCGCCACAGCTTCAGCAACACTTGGAACAACTCTTTTATCTAATGGATTCGGGATTACATAATTCGCATTACGTTCTTCGTCCGTAATGATGTTAGCGATCCCATACGCTGCCGCTAATTTCATTTCTTCTGTAATATCAGTCGCGCGCACATCTAACGCACCGCGGAATATTCCTGGGAACGCCAATACATTATTTACTTGATTCGCATAATCTGAGCGCCCGGTTCCTACTACAGCTGCCCCAGCCTTTAATGCATCCTCTGGGAAGATTTCTGGAATTGGATTCGCCATAGCGAACACAATTGCTTTCTCATTCATCATCTGTACAAGTTCTTTCGTTAATACGTTAGGGGCAGATACACCGATAAAAATATCAGCTTGATAAATCGCTTCTTTTAACGTTCCACGCACATGTTCTCGATTTGTCTTTTTTGAAACTTCAATTTGCGCTTCGTTCATCCATGCTTCACCTTCACAAACAATACCTTCTAAGCTAACTAACGTAATGTGCTTTGCACCAGCCTTTAATAATAATTTTCCAATTGCAATTCCTGCCGAACCAGCACCATTAATAACAATTTTCACATGATCCATTTGTTTGCTAACAACTTTTAATGCATTAATAACAGCTGCTAAGACGACGATAGCTGTTCCATGTTGATCATCATGGAATACAGGAATATTCGTTTCTTCTTTTAATCGTTTTTCAATTTCAAAACAACGCGGTGCTGCAATATCTTCTAAATTGATCCCTGCAAATGTAGGCTCTAAATTTTTCACAAGGGTAACGATTTCATCCACATCAGTCGTACCTAAACATAACGGGAAAGCATCTACATTCGCAAATTTTTTAAATAATATACTTTTTCCTTCCATAACAGGCATAGCCGCTTTTGGTCCAATGTTTCCTAAACCAAGTACCGCTGTTCCGTCTGAGACAACTGCTACCATATTTCCACGTGCTGTATAGTCATACACTGTTTCTTCATCTGCTGCGATTGCTTTGCAAGACTCCGCTACACCTGGTGTATATGTCAGACTTAAATCATCCGCTGAATTTACTTCTACTTTACTTGTAATCTCAATTTTTCCTACTAATTCTTTATGCAATAACAATGATCTCTCATTAATTTGATTTTCTAACATACTTATAATCTCCCCTTAATTTGACAAGCTAGCTATATTTATATAGCTAGCTTGTTTGATCATGAAAACATTTTTAATAAAATTGTCGCTGTTACAACCATTGCTGCCCCGCCTAAACGAGTCGAAATTTGCGCGAACGGCATTAATTCCATTCGATTTGAAGCTGATAAAATAGCAACATCTCCAGTTCCGCCTAAACCGCTATGACATCCAGTTACAATTGCTGATTCAACTGGATACATTTTCATCACTTTCCCTACAAGAAAACCTGACGCTACCATTGTAAGAACAACCGATGCACATACGACAACATATCCTACTGAAAGAACTGCTGCTACGTCTTTTAGCGGAATATATAGCAATCCTAGTCCAACCATTAACGGCCAAGTTAAATTCTTCGAAATAAATTTATATAAATGGAATGCTCCTTGCTCCATTTTTGCGGGCATTAATTTAAAGTATTTCACAAGTGCTGCTGAGAAAATCATAATGATTGCCCCAGGGATACCGATGAACTTAGAAGCAAATCCTCCGAAGATGAAGAACGTACACGCGATTAATAAACCTGCTCCCATTAATGAGAAGTCAATTGGCTTCTCTGTATTTTGTTCTTTTAATAACTCGGCTTGATTATCTGTTTTTACTAATACACCGTTACCACTAAGCTCCGGTTTCTTCTCACCTAAACGCTTCATATACCCTGCACTCACAATAGCGAACATATTTCCAATAATAGCCGCTGGAATAAGCTGTGATACAAATGTTGCTGATGATTCGTTTAAAATATCACTATAAGCTAGCGATAATGGTAAAATCCCTTCCCCGATACCACCACTCACAATTGGTACGATGATAAAGAAGAATGTCTGCTTCATTTCAAATCCAAATAATGAACCGACCAATAATCCTACCGCTACAGAAGCTAACGTTCCTACCACTAAAGGAATAAACATGCGAACGAAACCTTGTACTAACACTTTACGGTTCATTCCTAAAATACTTCCGACTACTAAACAAGAAATATATAAATATAAAAAGTTCGATTTTTTCATTAACATAGTCGCAGCTTCCATTGAAGCTGGATTCATCCAGTTAAAAAATACAAGTAATGATGGAATAAATAACGAAAGTATTGCTGGACCACCGATATTTTTTAAAATTGGAATTCTCATCCCAATGTCACCTAAGAAAATACCCATGATCATAATAACCGCAAATCCACCAATCATATCTGCTGGTAATTTATTATATACAGATGCCCCATAAATAATAGCAGCCAATACTACATATAACGGTAAAGGTATAACACCGATTTTTACATTCATAATTTTAGAAGCGAAAGATTCTCTTTGTACTTCATTTCCTTCAGAAAATGATACCGCTTCCACATTCTTTTGAATTCCCATATGGCACCCCCTTATTTTCTTAATAACAATATTAAAACGCTTTCAATAGTAAAAATAGTTTTTGTAAGTTTTGTAATTGATTTTGTAATTAAAAAAAGTATAAGCGACTTATAATAAGTCGCTTATACGTAAAACTCTATTTTCTTTTGATCAACACATCTTAGTTTACTTACAGGTCTCCCCACATGTTGGTACATCATTTCGTTTTCTAACACTCCAATGTCAGTTAAAAACATTACATATTTCCGAATAGAAACTCTTGAAATCCCAACTAATTGTGACATTTCATCTGTTGTAAACGCTCGTCCATTCAGCGACTCGATCTTCTGCCAAATTAATTGCAACGTTTGCTTCGTTAATCCTTTCGGAAGCTCTTTAGTAACAGTAGGCTCTCTTTTTTCCTTTTGCAAAATTAACGAATCTAATTCCGATTGACTAATTTTTTGTTGTTCTTTCATGAAAGTAAGTTTTTCTCGATATATAGTTAATGCTTCTTTGAATCGTTCAAATGTAAATGGTTTAATTAAATAATCTACTACGCCATATTGTAATGCTTTTTTAATACTCCCCATATCATGTACAGCTGAAATCATCATAATATCGATTTCTTTTTCTTGATTCCGAATATACATTAAAAGCTCAAATCCAGTCTCTTCAGGCATAAAAATATCAAGTAATACTAAATCTACTCTTGATTCCTCTAATACTTCTATCGCCGATTTTACCGAATTAACTGCTTGAACAAGTTCAAACCCTCCTACTTGCTCTAAATAATGCGTATTTAACATTGCTACCATCGGGTCATCTTCTACAATTAAAACTTTAATCATATTTGCCTCTCATCCCTACCTTTAGGTATTTCAATTGTTATCTTTGTTCCCTTTCCTACTAATGAATGCATATGAATTTCCCCATTTATTCGCTGTATACTTTCTTTTACAAGATACAAACCATAACCACGGTTATCTCCCTTTGTGGAATAACCTTTCGTAAATAATGCCTCTATTTCTTTTTCTTGTATACCTTTTCCCGTATCTTGCACTGTAATAATTAATGTATTCCCATATCGTATCTCAACTTCAACTTGCTTCTTTTCACAATTCGTCACTGCCTCTAATGCATTATCAATTAAATTTCCGACAATCGTAATTAGTTCATGAGTAATACTTTCATCATCTATTTCTGGCATGTAAGAATCTTCACTTATAATTAATTTTATATTTTTCTCTCTAGCATAGCTCAGTTTTCCGAGTAAAAAACCAGCAAATACTGGACTTTTTATTCTTTTCATAATCCCACCAATTTCATATTGATGCTCTGATACCATACCACTTATATACTTTTGTAATTCTTCATACTGTTTCATATGTGTAAGCCCTAATACGACATGCATTTTATTCATAAATTCATGCGATTGTGCCCGTAATGCTTCTGCATATAACCTAATACCAGTTAATTCTTCTGCTAATTTTCTAATCTCTGTTTTATCACGAAATGTTGCAATCGCGCCAACTATTTCTCCTTTTACATATAAAGGAACACGATTCGTTACAATCGTAATTCCATAAATATTTTGTTCTTCGTTTAATTGTACCTCTCCAGTTTGTAATACTTCCTTTATACGCGAATTAGGCATATACAACTCAACGTCTTTACCGATAAAATCTTCTTCAAGTCCACTTTTCTTAAACAATCGTTTTGCCTCATTATTTATTAAAGTTACATTGGCCTCTTTATCTACAGCAATAATACCTTCCTTTACAGATTGTAGCATCGTATTTCTTTCTTCAAGAATTTTCGCTATCCTGTGAGGTTCAAGACCAAATAAACTTTTCTTTATATGTCTAGCTAGCAATATTGCTCCTATCATTCCGACTAGTACCCCAACTCCAACTCCAATATAAATGATATGTCTACTTTCCTTAACTCTCTCTTTTACATTATCTGCTGAAATACCAACGGCCACCGCTCCAAGTTGTTCACCTGTTTCAGAAAATATAGGTACAAACACTCGCATTGAAATACCCAAAGTTCCTTCTGCCAGCGATACATGTTCCTTTCCTTTCAATGCAGGCCCTTCATCTCCCCCAATAAAATGATGACCTATTTTTTGAGGGTTTGGATGTGACTTTCTTATTCCATTCATGTCCATAACTACAATAAATTGAACACCTGTGTTTTTTAATATTCTATTTGTATACGTTTGGATTGCAGCAGTATCTGTTTTCCCAATTAAACCATCAATTACAATTGAATCATTCGCCACAATGTGTGCAATTGTTTTTGCTTTCTCTGCTTGGCTATCCTCCGTTGTCCGTTCTACATTGTGACTAATTAATATATCTGTCACAAGTAAAGAAAAAATTACAACTGTACAAACTAACAATGTAATCGTTTTCCATAAATTCCATAGTCTTTTTCTTTTTCTTTTTTTCATCCCGTTAATGACTCCCCTAATTGCTGAATAGAAAAATAAGTAAGGTGATATTATTCTCACCTTACTTATCTGCTGTTATTATACTTTAAATTTACTAGTCATCGCTTGTAGTTCTTCGGCCATCTCAGCTAAGTTTTGTGAAGCTGAACTAATTTCTTCCATTGAATTCACTTGTTCTTCTGTTGAAGCAGCAACACTTTGCATACTAGCTGTATTTTCTTCTGCAGCCGCTGCAATTTCATCAATAGCATTTGTCACTTCATTTGCATCTCCAGCAATTCTCTTCGTTGTTTCTACCATTTCATTCACTTGAGAAACAATATGTGTAGTAGAACTTAAAATTTCCGTAAAACTTACTTTCGTTTTTGTTACAACATCAAGACCTTGTTGAACTTCCTCATTCACATTATCCATCGCTTTAACAGTATGTTCAATATCAGCCTTAATTTCTGCAATTAAATTCGCAATCTCTCCAGATGATTCTCCTGATTGCTCCGCTAATTTTCTAACCTCATCTGCTACAATAGCAAACCCTCGGCCCTGTTCACCTGCTCTTGCTGCTTCAATAGCCGCATTTAAAGCTAAAAGGTTCGTTTGAGTAGCGATATTTTGAATTGCTTCAGAAATAGCTCCTACCTGCTTTGATTTCTCATCAAGAAGTTTAATAATGGCATCTGACTCGGATACCGACCTAGAAATAGACTGCATTTGTTTTGCTGTTTGTTCAACCAATTCCTCCCCTTCTTCAGCTCTTTCTCTCGCATGCAATGAGGAGATAGAAATTGATTCTGCACTTCCAGTTACATCTTGAATTGCTGTATTTACTTGTTGTAATGTAGCCGCACCTTCTTCAACACCTTGACTTTGTGATTCAGCCCCACCTGATACTTGTTCCATTGCAATTGTAATTTGATCTGTCGCATCATTTGCTTGCTGTACGCTCGCTGTTAACTCTTCAGCCGATGCCGCCACATGTTCTGCTGAAAAACTAATTTGAGTAACCACATCTTGTAAAGAGGCAGACATTTCATTAAAGGAATTCCCTAATTTCCCTATGTCATCCTTGGAATAGATTGTAATTTTCTCTGTTAAATCTCCCTTACTAATTTTATGTGCCGAGTCAGCTATTTTTCTTAATGGTCTTGTAATAGACTTTGTAATGAAATAAATTAATACACTACCAAATACAATAGCGATAGCAATAACAATAAAAGTCTTATAAAATACTGGATTTGCAGCTTGGGTAATTTCTTCATCGAACATAACTCCAACTACTTTCCAGCCCGTTTTCTCATTTGTTGCAAAGATTAAATTCTTTTTATCATCTTGTTCTGTATAAGAGACATTTCCTTGTTTTTCTTCATAAATCGGTTTAATCCAAGGGTCAGTAACTTTTGCACCTGGTTTTCTAGATGGATGACTAACAATTTGCTTATTTTGATCTAAAATAACTGCATAACCTTTTTCACCAATGTTAATCATTTTGGAAATTTTCAAGATGTTATCTAAATTCAAGTTAATTCCTATAACACCTTTACCATCTTTTACTTCTTTTGCAATTGTCACTACCATATTTTTTGTAGATGCTGATTGATATGGTGCAGTAACAATTACTTTCCCTTTATTTTCATGTGCTTCTTTATACCAAGATCTATCTGTTGGATTATACCCATCATCCATTTTGATAAATGGTTCTCTTATAAACTTTCCTGTCTGCGTTCCAATATAAATACCTTCTACTTCTGGATGAAGTTTTATATATTGCGCTAACTTCGTTCTTACTATTTCTTCTTGTCCGTTTGGATATGTATCCTCTGTTAAGATGTCTGCAAAGTATGCTGCATCAACAAATTTCTCTTCTATATTTTGAGAAATAACAGTATTTAAAATCGAAATATTTTCCTTTGCTTTACCTGTGATTTGTTGTTCAAAATTTGTTTTGGCAGTTTGATATGAAACACCACCGATAATAAGTCCTGGTATAGTTAAAATTAGAAAAAATGAAATGATTAATTTTTTCTTGATACTCATACATTTAACCCAGTTAAATATTTTTTGCATAATAAGCCTCCTTTATGGAATGTGAATACTTGTGTAATTTTATACAAGTAACATATATAAAACAATATATAATGATAACATGTAATTTTTTTGTCAATTATGCATTTTTACATATTCACTACTTCTAAAGATGTAATCATAAAAAATAAGAGAACTTCAGCTTATTATATATGCTGAAGTTCTCTTATTTCGTAACAAAAAGCCCCCATAAAAACTCCTCTTACAATTCCTTACATCCCTTTCCTTACTAATTGCTTTTCACATAACTAATCGCCTGACTCCCCATTTGCACCCATGCCTGTTCAAAGTTTTCTCTCGGTACTTTTACATCTAAACTATCACTTAGAGGATCTCGAATGTATACAAATTCCTTATCATATCCAATAAGTACTACACAATGTTCATTATACGTAATAGAAACATCTCCAGTATTTGTTTCCCATGTAGTAAATTCATCTTCATCTAATGGCGCAAATGTTGCATTTGTAATCATAACTACCGGTTGTCCTGATTTTACACTCTTATAAAGTTCTCCTATACTCTTCCCCGTTAAGTCCACAGCTTTATTAGGTAAATACTGTTTCGCTAATTGAAATAGCGGTCCATGATATACACCATATCCAGATTCAGAAAAGGTATAAATATTCCCTACAAATCCTTCATTTGGGTTCCCACGTATACCATCGTTCATAAAATCAACTTTCTTTATTTCGTTTGCTAATTTCATCTTATCCACTGTAATACCTGCGTATTGTAACATCATCGCTAAGCTCGTCACTTCACAGCCTCTATCTAACTCTGGTAACTGCTGAATGAAAGGTACATTTGATAAGATGACCTTTTCATCACGATCAAACTCCACTTGTTTTCCGCTTCGTATATGGAAGAATGTTAACTTCTCCACATACTTTGTAATTCCATTTGTATATACGTTCCATACTGCTATAGCTAGTAATGCTATGCATATATACCACTTAAACCTTCGTATCACTCTCACGCCCTTCTTAGTTCGTTAAATAAGAATAAAACGCGTCAGCATCCGTGCGAATTACCGGTACAAAATTTAGTTCTTTTCCTTTTTCAGGCTGATCTTTTTTTATTTTTTCTGCTAGTTCTTGAGTGTTCCTATTCGTTTTATCCATATTAAGCTCATCTGCCATTTGTAACACCTTTTGTTCATTAATTTCGCTTAATACTTGATATATATCTTTACCATACAAATCGATATGATATTCTTTTGCTTCTTCCTGTACTTTTTGTTCATACACTTCTTGTGCTAACATTTCTATTTCTTTTCCTTTTTGGGAAATCCCTAACTTCCTTGCTTCCTCTCTTACTTTCGTTCCATAGATTTCTTCCGCAATTTCCTCTATTTCTTTTCCATTTGTTGAAATACCTAATTTATCCGCTTCATCGCTAATTTTAATCGTATTAATTTGAGTAATCAAATTTACAATTGATGTATTTTCTATTGATATGCCTAGCTTTAACGCTTCTTGCTTCACTTTTGTTTCATAGATTTCTTCTGAAAGAGTTCCAACATCTTTTCCTTCAATCAAAATTCCTAACTGTTCTGCTTCTCTTCCTACTTCCGTCTCATGGATTTCTTTTTCTAGCGTAATTTGTTCTTTCCCTGCCGTTTCAATCCCTAAATTCTCCGCCTTTTCTTCTGTATGTACAACATGTATCTTTCCATTGTTTAATTGTTCTTTGCTGCGCTGCTTGTAATCTGTCTTTCCTTTTGATGTTTCAGAAGGAGAGGCACCCCCTAATATACTTAAACTCATTACTCCAATAGTGAATACCATCATCATTTTCTTTTTCAAAATTAATTCCTCCCTCTTACACTTTCTTTTCCATCATTCCCTATTCATAATCGAAATAACATTATGATCGATGTAATCTACTCAAATACCTTTTTATAATCGCTTCTTTATAGGGCGAACTTTCCGTATACAATACATGTTAAAAATAGTTTCTTAACTTTCCCTTAAAAAAAGACGACCTTGTAAAAACAAGATCGTCTTCTTACTTATATTTTTTGGTTTTTAGGGAAAATCACTTCAAAACAAGTAGCATCTCCCCATTTGCTCTCTACTGATATTTTTCCGTAATGTTTTTCTACAATCCAATTTGCGATTGAAAGACCTAATCCAGCTCCTTCTGACGTACTTCTCGCTTTATCCCCTTGATAAAAACGATTAAATAGTTTGGGGATATCCTCATCTTTCACTCCTATCCCATCATCTTTCACTCGTATACGAATTGAACTGTTCATTTGCGTACAATCGATTTGAATATGACCACCTTCATTCGTATACTTCATCGCATTATCTAACAGTATGACCATCATTTGATGAATCCGCTCTCTATCACCCATAAAAGATACGCCACGTTCTACTTTTAATATCATTTCTTTTTTTTGATAAGAAGCAATCTCCTTATATGGAGCTACTATTTCTTCTAACAATTTATCGAGTTCAAATGTTTTCTTATCCATCTCAATTTGATTAGAATCAGAACGCGCTAGCAATAATAAATTACTAACGAGTTTTGATAACCGCCTACATTCTTTTGAAATTGTAGAAATATCCATCGCTTTTTCTTCTATCGTAGCGGATGGTGACTGGAATAAAACATCTGTTTTTGATTGAATAACTGCAAGCGGTGTCCTTAGTTCATGTGATGCATCAGAAACGAATTGCTGCTGTTTTTCCCATGAATTTTGAATGGGTACGAGTGCCCTGCCAGCTAAGAAAAAGCCAATTCCTATTGCACATAAACTTCCTACGCTACAACCTATCACAAGAATTAAAAATAAAGTATGTAACATTTCTTTTTCAGCTGTTATATCCCTTGCAATTTGAACTATTTTTGCATCTTTCTGAAATGCAAATATTCTAAAATATTGTCCTTGTACTTCTATATCTTGTAAAGTTCCTAATTTCTTTGGAGAAAATTTTTCCAAATTATCTTCAAAGATAAAACGACGTTTGCCGTTTTCAATATCTATCTCCACCGTGTTTCCCAGCCAAGTTAACTCCATTATCCTTGGATCCCCAATTGGAGGATATCCCCTAATTTTTTTAGGTAGTTTTTTATCATCTGCATTCTTTCTATGTTGAACGGCTTTTTCTATCGATTCATTTACTCCACTATAAATACGCTTATATGTGTAAGAATAAATGATACTACCTAATACGCCTATCAAAATGATAAATACTAATGAATTCAATATAGTCAATTGAATGCGCGTCTTCTGAAACATGCTTCCCTTTTTCATTGTTCTTTTAATATATATCCAATACCTCGAACGGTTTGAATATCTTTCTGATAACCGAATGGCTCTAATTTTTTACGTAAATGATGTACATATACTTCTACAATTGCTACTGTCGTATCTGAATCAAATCCCCAGACGCGATCAAAAATTTGTTCACGCATTAAAATCTTTCCGCTATTTTGAACGAGGTACTCTAGAAGCTCATATTGTTTTAATGTTAGCTTCATACTTTGTCCATCTACTTGAACATCTTTATCTTTTCCGAACAGTTCAATCCCTTTATATCGAATGGTCTGCTTTGTTGTTAAACTACCGCTTCGTCGTAATAAAGCACGAATTCTCGCTTTTAACTCTGGAGCCTGAAATGGCTTAACGATATAGTCATCTCCACCAAAATCCAACCCTTTTACGCGATCTTCTAAAGAATCTCTCGCTGTTAAAAACAGGACTGGTGTTTCAATCTTTTCATCACGTATTTTTTGAATTACTTCAAAACCGTCCATTTCTGGCATCATCACATCAAGCAAAATTGCGTCATATATATTTTGTAATGCTAGAAATAATCCCTCTTCTCCATTCAATGCTGTATCTACTTCAAATTCGTCGTGTAATATTTCGACAATAGATTCTAATAAAGAAGCATTATCTTCTACTACGAGTAAGCGCATATTCTCACCTTCCACCATATTGTTCAATTCTATTTATAATTACATTTTAACGTTTTTCTCGACATAAAATTTGGAAGACTTATTATACAAGCTCTTCCTTAAATTTAGCTTAATAAAAAATTGAAAGAAATAAGATTCTTCTTATCTCTTTCAATTTTTTACTACGTATACCTTTTTACTCGGCAATTCTAAACAATTTAGCTGGCCGCCATATACAGCACCGCCATCAATTCCTATAATACGATTGCTCCCAAAATATACGCCACAATTCTCACTACCATGAAGCGTTTTTGTTTCCGTATGACCAAATATAACAACCTTTTCACCACTATACCCACTATGAAACTCATTACGAATCCACATTAACGTATATGGTTCACATTCCGAAACATGCTTCAATGGCTCAACACCAGCATGTACAAATATATATTCTTCTGTTTCAACGTAATGATCTAATTCTTGAATAAACTTTACATGTTCATCTAATACACGAGATTGTAAAATCGGTTTTTGGAAATTCCCCTCATTAACCACAATATCTTCTTCTACAAATCCATAGCTGTATAACGTCTTATCTCCACCATTCCTTTTTACCCAATGGTTCCATGAACGTTCCTCATCTGTCGTTAACGCCTTAATCATCATATCTTCATGATTGCCCTTTAGAACGAAGGCTCCATCTTCTTTTAACTCTTTTACTTTTTCAATTACTGCACACGCATTTGGACCACGATCTACATAATCCCCCAGTAAAATTAATTGATCCTGCCTTACATCGTATTGAGCCTCTACCAATAACTGTTCGAACTTTTCTATCTCTCCATGAATATCACTAATAACAAGAATTCTTTTCATATTATCCCCTTCTTTCTAAACCACTCTCTTTCTAATTATATTTCAAAACGACAGAATCCTTTGAACTTATATTCAAAATCACATTTATTACAAATACAACGATTATCCTTACAACAATGTAAGTCTCTTGTCATCCAATTCGATAGTTGCAATTGCTATATTTCCTTATACTAAAAGTAAGAAATGAAACAAAAAAACAAGGAGAGATGAGAAATGAAAAAAGTGATGGAAGTTATGGTAGCAGTGGCAGAGGTTTTCGTAAATGGCAAACAAGTTGCAATGGAGTTAAACAAATAATGAAAAGGACAAGATTCATTCTAGACCCTTTACTCATATAAAAGAGATAAGACTTCTTCATTTTTTTGATCCCTTATCTCCTAAAACAAGCCGTATCCTTTTGGATACGGCTTTCTTATTTCCATGTTCATTTACATACTTTATTATTCCTAGTTGGTTATAAACAAGTAAAATTTCTGCTTAAATTGTTTTCTCCTCCTTGTTTACTGTGTATCTATCCCCCCCTCTTCAAATAATTTTTTCCAAAACAAAAAACCCATTTACATATACATTACTGAATCCATCATGCTAACTGATTTCTTCATTCTGTCTATCTAAATGGGATTATTTTTCGTTTTTTATTCTACTGGTTGTTGTGGCTGTACTACTTCATTCGCTCCAGCTGCCCTCAACATATTTGCAATATCTTTAAAACCTCTTTTTTCAGCATATTGCAGTGGCGTAATATTTTCCTTATTGGCCATATTTACATCTGCCCCGTGGTCAATAAGCATTTGAATTACTTTCTTATGGTTTTCACTACCATTACCTAATACGATTGCTTCTACTAAAGCTGTTCCACCACGAGCATTTTTATAATTCACATCAATATCTGTATGCTCTAACAATTCTTTTACGACCTCTACATGGCCACGCTCAGATGCAGAAATGAGTGCTGTTCCACCTGATTTAGTCGTTTCTTTCGTATTAACTCCTGCATTAATTAGTAGCTTTACAATGTCTGTATATCCTTCTCTACTTGCATAAAGAAATGGATTACTTTGTTTCTCATCTTTACTTTCAATATTAGCACCTGCACCAATTAATGCTTTCACTGTCTCTACATGATTTTGATACGTTGCTGCAAGGATAGGTGTTTCTCCGTTGTCACCTTCTACGTTTATATTAGCCCCATCTTGAATCAGCTTCATAGCTGTTTCTGTGTCTCCAAGGGTCGCAGAAAGTAGTAACTGTTTGTCCATTAAATTTATACTTTTTTCTTCTTTAGATTCTTCCTGTTCTTTATGCTGTTCTTTTTTCTTTTCGTTTTTCACATGAACCGGTTTCGATTCTGGCTCCTCTTGCTTATCGCAAGCCACTACCGTCATTAAAAGTCCTAATAACATACATAATAAAATTTTTTGTTTTCTCACAACTACAGCTCCTATGAAAGATAATGTTTTCTTAACCATTCCTCCATCACATACAATAACTCTTCTTGAGTACATTTATCCATAAGCCCTTTATATTCCTTCTTTAATCGGATTATCTAAACTTATATTAGCGAAGCAATTAGTTTAGCACGATTTTACCGCATTTGTATACATTTCTAAAAAGTACATAAAGTGAAACTTTAATCAGTGGGAGGGTTCACCCCACTGATTATTAGTTGAACCAATCGGGTATTTACGGGCTGTTGATCTCCCACCTAACTTCTTTGCTCCTGCCTAATTCTGAGGTGGGAGTTTTACTGCCCGTTAATACGGGGTAAATGATTGCTTTAGGTTACTATATTCCATTGTAACCGTTCTTCTAAAAATTTTACACCTTTTCTATATTTGCACCTGAATAATACTAGAAAAAGACAACTATGCAGTTGTCTTTTTCTAGTATTAATGATGCCCACCGTGATTTCCCTTTTTCGGGTTCCCCATCATTTCTTTATTCATTTCCCATTTATGCTCTGCTAGCTCTTTATACGAGAGAACTTTCCCCTTATAGTTAGATACAAAGCTCTCTGCATCTTTTTTGTTTTTAAATGAAATGACATTATAAGCCATTGGTGTTGTAATTGTTTTATCATATACATAAGTAGCGTCTTCTAACGAAACCCAATCTTTCGAATCATAATCTCGAACAAATTTTTCTTTTGTCTTTTCGCCCGGATTAATCTCCATCCATTTATACATACAACCGATATCATCAAACTTTAACGCTTTTCCATTTTCTAAAATAATTTCCGTTGCAAATTGATTATCCATTACCCCAATTTGGCAAATATCACACTTATCATGTTTCTCATCGATTGCTACTGCCTCTGCTTGTTTCTTACCACATCCTACTATTGTAAAGACAAAGAATAAGCATATAGCAAGTGTCACATACTTTGTTCTCATTTTACTTCCTCCCTAACCGTATCTTCCACAAGGAGCATATCAAAAAGTTGTGTGAGATTTGTGAAAAAATAATGTACTTTTTGTAATATAAAGGCCAAAAAAGATGTGTAGCCATTTCTACACACCTCTCATCATTCACAACCTGTAATTAATAAATCATCTTCCAACCTAACTAATAATGTACCTGTATAAATTTGCTGCCCAACAACTACATTTACTAATCTTATATTTCCACTAATGCCGACTGCAACCTTTTCAAGCTCACCGTTAGTTTTTCGGATCATCATTAATTTTTCCCACTCATATACGTAAGAAGATTCATTAACAAAAATCTCTTCTACTTTTCCTTCATAAGAACTACAAATCTCTTCCATTCTTGTTTTCATATAAAACCTACTCCCTATTTCACACTTCAATATTTTCATCTTATTCTACCATTCTTACGGAGAGCAGCTTACTTTTTAAAAATTCAAATTAACTACCGTGAACAAAATGACCAAAATAAAAATTATGCTTCTAATGATGTTATTTTTCAAATTATTTACCATTTGGATGGATACTTTTATGATAAACAAAAAATCTTTTTCTGAATTTTCATTCCATTTTGAAAGCGCAATCATTTTTGAGGGGGAGATTACATGTTAGCACTACTTGGATTTGCGATGGTATTTGTCTTTATGTTTTTAATTATGACGAAACGTATGTCTGCACTAGTCGCATTAATATTAATTCCAATTACTTTCGCATTAATTGGTGGTTTTTATGCAAATATGGGACCTATGATGTTAGAAGGAATTCAAAAACTAGCACCTACTGGTATTATGCTTATGTTCGCTATTTTGTATTTTGGAATTATGATTGATAGCGGTTTATTTGATCCTGTCATTAGTCGGATTTTGAAATTTGTAAAAGGAGACCCTTTAAAAATTGTTGTTGGTACAGCAATTCTTACGATTATCGTTTCATTAGATGGAGATGGAACAACAACGTATATGATTACTGTTTCCGCAATGTACCCACTATATAAACGCCTTGGAATGAATCCACTTATATTAGCTGGGGTTGTTATGTTAGGGGCAGGAATTACAAATCTTACACCGTGGGGCGGACCGACAGCTCGGGTTATGAGTGCTCTTGGACTAGACGCATCAGAGCTCTTTACACCACTTATACCAGGAATGATCGCTGGTGCCATTTGGGTCATTTTCGTTGCTTACTATCTTGGCAAAAAAGAAAGAAAACGTTTAGGAATTATGGATATACAATATTTAAAACAAATGCAAACAACAGATGAGCAAGCTGCCACAGTGGAATCTGCTGTTCATAAGCGCCCTAAACTTCTCTGGATTAACTTTTTATTAACTGCTACTTTACTTGTCTGTCTCATACTAGAAGTTATGCCGTTACCTGTTTTATTTACAATTGCTTTCGCTATTGCTGTTATGATTAACTATCCGAACTTAGAGCAACAGAAAGAACGTATTACTTCTCACGCAGGAAATGTATTAGCGGTTGTTTCTCTCGTATTTGCCGCTGGAATTTTCACTGGTATTTTATCAGGAACGAAAATGGTAGATGCAATGGCTCAAAGTGTAGTCACTCTTATACCAGATGCTCTTGGACCACAACTGCCAATTATTACGGCACTTCTTAGTATGCCGTTCACATTTTTCATGTCCAACGATGCTTTTTATTTCGGCGTATTACCTATTTTAACGAAAGCTGCCGCTGCTTACGGAATTAGTGCAGCCGAAATGGGACGCGCTTCCTTACTCGGGCAACCTGTTCACTTATTAAGCCCCCTTGTCGCATCCACTTATTTATTAGTCGGAATGGCCAAAGTTGATTTTGGTGAACATCAACGTTTTACTTTATTGTGGGCAGTTGGAACGACAATGGTGATGTTGATTACTGGGATAGTAATTGGGATTATTCCAATATAAGACAAAAAGAGAGTAGAGGACATATATCCTCTACTCTCTTTTTTATTATGAAGAAACAAGAAAATACCGTCTCTCCGGTCTCCCTACACTCCCATATGTAAGTTCCGCATGTACTTTCTTTCCTGATATTAAATACTCTAAATAACGCCTCGCTGTCGACCTACTTACTCCTACCATCGCACTTAACATTTCTGCTGTAATTCCTTCTTCATTCACTGTTAACATATGCTTTTTTATTTTTGCTAAAGTTAAGGGGTCTATACCTTTCGGAGCATATTCTATTTCATTTCCCTTTACCCCTCTTTGAGACCATAAATGTTCAATTTGTTCTATAGATAACTGATTATTTTTCTTTAACTGTACAAGCTTTTTTTGGTAATTTTCCAAACTTGCCTTAAATCGATCAAACATAAGTGGCTTTACGATATAATCTGTTACTCCGCCCCGCAGGGCGTGCCTCACTACATCTGTTTCCGATGCAGCTGTAATCATAATAATATCTGTATCATGTAAATTATGCCTAATATACGTAACAAGTTCCGTACCTTGCATATCAGGTAAGTACACGTCTAATAAAACGAGCTGTGGTTTCACAAGATCTAACCATTCTTTCGCTTGTTCCCCAGTCGTCGCTGTTCCAATTACTTTAAACCCCTCAACCTTTTCAGTAAAACGACGATGAATGTCCGCAATTCGAATATCATCCTCTACAATCAATACTTCAATCTCCTCACCCATTACAATTCGCCTCTCTCTTTTGGTAATGCGATAATAAATAATGCGCCACCTAAATCCCCTTTTTCGATTGCAATACTTCCATTTAAATCTTCTACTAACTCTTTCACTTTTGCTAACCCATATCCTCGCTTCCCGCCTTCTTTCGTCGAGAAGCCTTTATAGAATATGCTAGTAATGACCTCATCATGAATCCCTTGTCCTGAGTCTTCCACTTCAATGACTATTTCTTCTCCGATATCAGTTACAAACATTCTTACTTTCTTATCATGTTCTTCATTTCTTTCAATCGCTTCAAATGCATTCGTAATTAAATTTCCTAAAATAGAAACGACATAATTACTCTCAATATGCGGGCTTAATTTGTCTAAGCTACTCTCTCTATCTAGCATAAAATCAATCTTCAACTCTCTTGCTCTATTATAGAATCCAATTAAAATCCCACCTAACCATGGATTTTGAATTCGTTTCATAATAAATTGAACAAAATCTTGATATACCGCTGTTTCCTTATGAATAAGCTCCAAAGCATCTTCATATAATTCTAGCTGGATAAGTCCTGAAAGCGTATACAATAAGTTGTTATATTCATGTGTTTGCGCTCGTAATGCCTCTGTATATTGCTTCGTCTGAGATAACTCTGCTGTTAACTGATCCATTTCAGATTTCAAACGTAAGCTCGATACAACACCCGTTACTCTATTCTTTACTTTAATCGGTAAACGATTCGCAATAACAGCCTGCCCTTTTATATTTAATTGACGATCAAACTGTTCTTCACCAGTTTGAAGTATATCTAATATCGTTGAATTAGGAATTATATTTAAAATGAATTCTCCAATAATATTTCGTTGTTCATCTAGCGAAAGAATATCGTAAGCTGCTTGATTGACTAAACTAATCATTCCATTTTGATCAATAACAATAATCCCTTCCCGTACAGATTGAATCACTGTACTATGCTCTTCATATAAAGATGAAATTTCTTCTGGCTCCATCCCAAACATCATTCTTTTTATACTTCCCGCTAAATATATAGAACCAATTACCCCGATTAAAAGGCCTATTATTGTAATCCAAAATACACGCTTTCCATATACTTCTACTGCTCCATGAATATCATCCATTGAAAATCCAACAGACACTACACCTATAATTTCATTTTCCTGATTACGGATTGGAACTTTCCCGCGTAATGAAGGGCCTAATGATCCAGTTGCTCTCGAAACATAAGATTTCCCTTCTAATAGAACCCCTTCATTATCTCCACCAGTCATTGCTTCTCCTATTTTATCTCGCTCTGGATGCGCATATCGAATCCCCTCTTTGTTTCCAACTACAATAAAATCAGCATCTGTATCAATTCGAATTTTCTCTGCTATTGGCTGAATGATAGAAGCTGGGTTTTCTTTTTGAAAAGCTTCTTTTATTTCAGGTATAGCAGCAACGGTTTTCGCAACATGCAAAGCACGTTTCCCAATTTGCTCTTCTACCGTTTCAGACAATATGTAATAGAATAAATAGCTTGTTAACAGAAGTACAACTAAAATAAGTGTACTAATTGTTAAAGTAATTCTCGGTTGTAGTTTTAATTTTTTCAATTTCAAAACCATTCCCCTAACATGATTAAAAGTATAATTTAAAGAATATACAGTCTTTTTTAATTATACTTAAATCATAACACGGTTACTCTATATTTCTTTCTTTTTCTCTTCGTAAAAAAAGAAACGAAGTAAAATTATTACCTCGTTTCTTAACATTTATTATTACACTTTAAACTTACCAATCATCTCTTGTAATTCCTCTGCCATTTGTGATAAGTGAACTGCTGCTGCATTTATTTCGTCTACTGAAGCTAATTGTTCTTCAGAGGAACCAGCAATATTTTGAACGCTTGCTGCATTTTCTTCAATCGTAGCTGCAATTTCATTAATGGATGCACTTACTTGTCTTGCATCTACTGTCATTTGCTTTGCTACATCTACCATGTTATCAATTTGTACAACTGTATCATCCGTAGATTTCAGTATTTCAGCAAAGCTTTGCTTCGTTTCATTTGCAACTACAAGCCCTGATTGTACTTCTGTCCCAACTTGCTTCATAGAACTTACCGTTTCCTTTATATCAAATTGGATCTCTTTCACTAGTTTTCCAATTTCCGTAGAAGACTGTCCTGATTGCTCAGCTAATTTTCGTACTTCATCTGCTACAATTGCAAATCCTCTTCCTTGCTCTCCAGCTCTTGCAGCCTCAATTGCCGCATTTAACGCTAATAAATTGGTCTGCTCTGCAATGTGTTGAATCACCTCAAGAATTGCTCCAATTTGTTTTGATTTATCATCTAACAAAACAATCACTTTATCTGATTGTGAAACAGACTCATGGATTAATTGCATTTGATTCACAGTTTGTTCAACTAACTTCCCACCATCTTCAGCCTTTTTCTTCGTATACATAGATGCTGTGGATACTAATGAAGAACTATCTGCAACACGCTGAATTCCTTCTGTAACTTCTTCTAATAATGTTGCGCCTTCTTCAACTTCTTTCGTTTGTATTTCAGCCCCACTCGACACTTGCTCTATTGCTTGTGTAATTTGTTCCGTCGCTTCACTTGTCTGCTTCATACTAGCTGTTAATTCTTCTGAAGATGCCGCCACGTGACTTGCTGAAGTATTTATATTGGAAATGACCTGATGTAATGATGCCGCCATCTCATTAAAACTTTCTCCTAGCTGTCCAATTTCATCTTTAGAATGAACTGTAATTGTTTCTGTTAAATCGCCTTCACTAATCTTTTTCGATGATATAACAAGTTGTTTTAACGGACTAATGATAGAAGCAATTATGAAGTAAATTAAAATCCCACCAATTATTAATGAAATACCAATAACAGTTAGCGTTTTATAGAAAATAGGATTAGCTGCTTCAATAATTTCTTTTGAAGGCATAATTCCTGCTATTTTCCATCCAGTCTGCTTATTTGTTATAAAGGTAACATTACGATCATCACCATCGAGTTTGAATTTAAAATCGCCTGTTTCCTGTTTGTACAATTCCTTCTCAAGTTTTTCTTCTATTTTGTCACCCGGTTTCATCGTCGGATGTGCTATTACATGTTTAGATTGGTCGAAGATTGCTACATATCCTTTTTTGCCGATATTGACCATTTTTGAAGTATTTACAATATCATTAATAATTAAATCAATACCGAGAACACCGCTCTTATCCTCATTTTGTTTTGCTATTGTAATAACAATATTCCCTGTTGTACTTGACTTATATGGGGCTGTGATAACCACTTCTCCGCTTTTTTTCGCTGCTTCTTTATACCAATCTCTTTCGGTAGGATTGTATCCATCTGGCATTTGAATAGACGGTGATTGAATAAATTGCCCCGTACTAGATCCCGTATAAATTGCTTCTATTTCTGGATGTAATTTATTATATTCTTCTAATTTATTTTGCACATTTTGGAGCTGATCAGTTCCGTAACTTACTCCGTTAAATAACTTTGTAAAATATACTGCGTCTACCTTTTTACTGTCTATCTCTTTATTAATAACATTATTTAAAATCTTTACGTTATCTTCCGCTGATTGTAAAATTGTTTCATTAAAATTTGTCTTCGCTTGTTGATAAGACGTCCAACCAATTACAATACTTGGAAGAACTAAAATGATAACAAATGACACAAGTAACTTTGCTTTTAAACTACTTCTCCTTAATTTCCCTTGAAGCATATCTCTACCCCTCCATACCGTTTTAAATGTAATTACCTTACATTTAATTTCTTTATATAAATTATACGATTAAAATATATCAACTCTTTATCTCTTTTTCTATTAAAGAATTAATACATACCCTTTTCATTCTATATAAATTAAATAATTAAAACAATATATTAAAATGTACATTATTCGAATAATTCACAGAAGAACCTCTAGTATCTCACTTACTAGAGGTTCCACCCACTATACTATTCTTTATCTTTATCTTTTTCTACTTCTTTTTTCTCATCTTCTACTACAGATACAATAGGTTTATCGTTTGATAATTGTTGAACCGCTCCTTTTCCAGCAAATCCTTCTAATAACTCTTTTAAATCAATGCCAGAAGAAGCTTTTAATGTTTCTTGCATCGTTGCCATTAAATCAGTCGCATAACCTGCAACTTTTCCGGCGCCGCTATTTTTACCACCGCCGCCTGTATCGACAACTGTAATTTTATCAATATTGCTAAGTGGGCTAGCAACTTCCTTCGCATAACTTGGAAGCATTTTAAGTACCATATCCATAATTGCCGCTTGGCCATATAACTCAAATGCCTCTGCAATTTTTTGCTTCGCTTCTGCTTCTGCTAAACCTTTTAACCTAATAACATCTGCTTCCGCCGTACCTTGTGCTTTTTGTACTTCCGCTTTTGCTTGACCTTGCGCTTTTTCGATTTCCGCCTTCGCTAAACCTTCCACACGTACTTCTTCCGCACGCGCTCTCGCTTCAGCCTCAATCTTATATTGATCCGCATCTGCCTTTTTAATTTGTTTTACTTTTTCTGCTTCCGCTGATTGCTCAACAGCATAGCGATCGGCATCTGCTTTTTTCTTTACTTCTGCATCGTATTGCTTTTCACGACGCGCAATCTCTTTTTCTTCTAATTCAATTTGTTTCTCACGCTCAATGATTTTAACGCGCATTTGCTCTTCTGTAACACCTTGTTGCGCTTTCGCTTGTTGTAATTCGTAAGAAAGATCGGCGTCTGCACGAGCTTGTTCTTGCTCTCTCTTATAAGATTGTACTTTTAATTCTTTATGTTTTTCAGCTTCAGCGATTTGCGCATCACGTTGGTATTCAGCTTCTTTCGCTTCTTTCTCAGCACGAGCTTTTTCAATACGAGCTTCTTTTTCACGCTCTGCATTTGCAATTGTTGCATCACGCTTAACCGTCGCAATTTGTGGCTGACCAAGTGCATCTAAGTAACCGTTCTTATCCATAATTTCTTTAATTGTAAAGGAAACGATGCGAAGACCCATTTTCTTTAAATCTGTAGAAGCTACTTCATGCACCTTTTGAGCAAATTGCTCTCTATTACTATACGCATCTTCTACTGTCATAGAGGATAAAATCGCACGTAAATGACCTTCTAAAACCTCTTTTGCTTCTACTTTTAACTCTTCTGTTTCTTTTCCTAAATATTGCTCAGCTGCTGTCGATACTTCTTCAATTGTAGAACCTACTTTAATAATAGAAACACCATTTACTGTAACTGGAACACCTTGCTTCGTATACGTATCGCGTGTACCCACTTCTAACTTGTAATTTAGTAAGCTTAAAGGTTCTGCTCTTTGCATAATTGGAACTACGAATGTACCGCCACCGCGAATAATCTTAATCTTCTTTCCATCATCAGTGGTAACTACATTTTTCCCACCACCAAGCCAATTCCCTGTAACAATTAACGCTTCATCTGGTCCAACTGTTCGATACTTCGTAATGAATACTAAAATGAGTAGAATTAAAATTGCGAGTAAAACTCCACCAATAATTAATGGAATCGTCATGTAAATTCCCCCTTACAATTTTGGTTTTTTTAAAGAATAAGCGATGTTTTGTACAAGCAAAACACCATCTTGGACTCCCTCAATAATAACTTCAGTTCCTTGTGAAATATCTTTTTTCCCAATTGTTTTAGCTGGAATTGCATTACTTCCAAATTGGGAGGAAATTAATACTTCACCAAATCCTTCTTTAGGAATTGTCGTAATGACTTCTCCCTTGCAACCAATGAATTCATCCATACGTTGCACAGTATTTTGTTCTGCTTCTGCAATTGGCTTTAAAATTAGTATTTTCATTATGAATACACCAATAAAGGATATAGCACATGCAGCCCCGAAAATAAGAATGCTATTAAAGGAAAATAAATATTCTCCTATATAACTAAGTCCACATAACATGGCGAAAAAACTAAGTAATAAAGTAACAACGGATACCGATCCGCCTCCAAAACTAAATATGGATTCAAATATATCTCCAAAAAAGATATAAATCACAGTGAGTATAGTAGCAACAATAAATCCGTATAAATAAATTGTTTCAAGTGGATAACCAAACAAAACCATTTCTTATCCCCCTCTCTTAAACAATCCCTTTTTTGTTATGTGTATGCCCCACCTCTTTCAAAGATTATTGTTCTTAATTTTCAGTCATTTACCTTTTAAAGAAAAGCCTGTAAGACAGGCCCCCTAAAAAAGAACAGGAGAAGCCTATTGTGACAGGCTCCTCCTAGTAAATAACCGATATATTATATATCTATATAATATATTATTTTCCACAAAAAGTAAAGTTAAACATACATTGGAAAAGCATTTATTTTACTGATAATTCGTAAGTTCCATCGCCATTATCATATTTATATACATACAAATAATATTTACCTGGTTTTGCATTAAAGTTTGCCTCTATATGATTTCCATTTGCTTGACCGTAAGCAGCATAATTTTGCATATCTGATTCATGGTGAAGTACCCATGTCATCCCGATTCCATACTCATTTAAAACGGAAATATCGATATCTTTCGCTGATGCTACATTAAATGTATAAACATCAGTGTGATCTCCGCCGATAAGGCTACCTTTTATAGTAGTGTTTAGTCCAATACGATTTGCTTCCTCTGGGCGATTATTTGGTTCTGATTCTGTTAAGCTTCCATCTTTAACCGTAACCGTTGTTTCGCTTTTGCTCTCTTTTCCTTTATCATCTTTTACTATTAACGCTACTTTATATGAACCTTCTCTTTCATATACATGTACCGGATTTACTTCTGCACTTGTGCTTCCGTCTCCAAAGTCCCATAAATAAGAAACGATTTTTCCATCTTCATCTTTTGAGCCGTCGCTTTTAAATTGAATACCTTCTTTTACAAGTCCATTATAAGGGCCATTTATATTAACCGTTGGAGCTTTATTTTCTCCGTCATCTTTTGCGATACCGTGGAAGACTACATCATATTCAAATTCATTTGAGCTATTTACACGATAATTGACGAAATATGCTGTAACAGTTTTGTAGCCACTCCATTCTTTTTGCGCAAGTTGTTCCAAAGCTTCATTTACTTTCTTACTCATTGCGTTCCAATCTTCTGACTCACCTTTTGTTACACTACCTGTATACGTACCTTCTAATGTAAATGTATTAAAGAATTGGGAGCTATGTTTTGTCATTTTTGCATCTTTCATCGGCAACGTTTCAGTCATTTCTTTCTCTACTGCTGTTAATGATTTTGGGGCATGTTCAGCTAAATAATCATCTGCTACTGCCGGTACATTATATTTATCTTGATTATCGATTAGCTGCTGCATATACTCTTGATACTCTTTATTTAACTTAGGATCTTTACTTAGATTTTCACGATATGCATCATAATTTTTTACGTCATTCGCACGAATCAAATCTTGAATTTTATCAAATGTTTCAAACTGATGCGTATATAAGTAAGACTGCAATGCGAACGAGTAATTATAGAAATCCCAAGAACCGTATTTAGCAAATAATGTACGCTCTGCTGTATAACGACTTGCAGGATCAGATGATAATCCACTAATGATGCTCTTTCTCGGTACTACATTATTTGTTCGAGTAGACCCTGCGAAAAACTCTGCATTTCCTTCTTGGAACCAAGTTAACCTTTCATTTTGATACATATCTCCTCTTCCAAATAAACCTGGCACTTCATATCTCCCTTGAAGATAATGGGTAAACTCATGGCGGAATAATTCTTCTAAACTATAAATACTTTGTTCTGGCGTGCGTTCATATGTAAAGAATGTTCCTGTTTCTTCAATATAAATTCCACCGTTGTTCGTTTCATATCCATACAGTTGTCTATTTAATTGGTACTCTTCTGGACTGTTATAAATTACGATCGTTAATATATCATCTGCATTGCCCGGCTCTAACGCTTTATCATTCCCAATTACACGATGATACTGCGCTTTTACTTCCTTTGCAGCCCAGTATAGTCTCTTAATTTTTTCTTCCGATACTTTATCTCCTGTTTTAAATACGATAGATCCATCATCAAATGTATACGTTTTTGGTAAGTACTGCTCTTTTCCTTCTTTACGTATTTTCTCTAAATCTACTGTATTCCCGCTATAATCTTTTCCGTTATAATTTGTTGTAATTTGTTCTACTGCGACAAAATACGGTTCACTTAAACGTGGATACATATGCATTGCCTGTGTCACAACTTCTAATCCTTTATTTGGATTGCTATGAAACTTCCCTAAACGACTAGCAAAGTAAATTCCATTATTAACGAGCCACTTATTTTCTGGTGTTACTTCATTTAGAAGAGCAATACGATTTATTTCATTAATAAATCCATCTATTTTTCCGTACCACATTGTATCTTTTGCTTCTTTACGAGTTTCAAATAAATAAGATTGCATATCATAATCAATACCTTGCATCATATCGTATACAGCTTGTCCTTTCATACGATCGTCTACATACGTATGAAGATTATCATTATATTGTTTTAAAATATTAGCTGCGTATTGAACCGTTTCAACATCACTTGAAGCGTTACTAATCAATTTTCCGTATGCAGATACGACTGTATCTTGCTCATCTGTACCTAGCTTAAAGTTTGGGTTATTCGCAATTGCTTTTAAAGCAGGTAAACATTTGTCCTGGAAGCTTCTTTCATTTAATTCACTTAATTCATTATTATAAAATGCCAAATAAAAAGCTGAACGTAACACTTCCGTAAACGTTTGAATTCCTTTTGAATCATCTTTCGTAAATGTACTACCTCGATGAGCTAATTCATCTATAACGACTTGCATTTTCCCTTTATCTTTATAAAAGGACTTTGCATCTTCATTAAACTGGAATAAGTCTGTAATTTGATGCCACTTAATACTGCCTAACGTTTCAACTAATTCTTGATCATTCATCTTGTTTAAATCAGCCATTGAATAGCTTTCTTTAACTTGCTTTACTGTCGCTTTGTTCGTAATAGATGCTGGTCGCTGTGAAAAGTCTCCTACTTTTAACCGTTCTTCAAACGATAATGTTTCCTCCGCTTTAGAAACGTGTCCAATCTCATCTACTGGTTTTTCAATTCCAACTGGTTTCGAATGCAATACATTATATGGCACCTTTTCTTCTGCTGATGCATGAGTTTGAATTGCCCCCAGCGATAGAGCCATTGTACTAATACTAAGCATTACTTTATTAATTTTTGATTTCTTGTTCATATCCTTGCCCCCTATTCAAATATTCCATTCACGAATTTAACATAAAATCTAGATACAACAATATAAAATGCAATATTTCATATTATTTCTTCTTACATTTTGTACATATCGTGAACAATCTCCCCACTATCTAGCCGCCAATAGTTATGAATCTTTAGCGATTAAACAGTCCTTTTACACATGTTAAAAATCGAATTTTTTGACAATTAACCCTTTAATTGTTATGATTAATATAATTGTTAACTTTATTAAACAAGGGTGGGATTCTATGATAAAAAAAGAGAACAGTGTATTTTATATCTCCATCTTGCTAACAACATTATTCATCATATGGGGAATTACCCCGGCAAGTTGGATACAAGGCTATGATTTACAAAGCGTTACATCTTCCTTAAATTCATTTATCCTCAATAAATTTGGATGGTTTTACTCTCTACTTATGACCGCAATGATTATTTTAGCCGCTTATTTAGCATTTTCTAAGTACGGTTCTATTCGTCTTGGTAAGGATGGAGAAAAACCAAAGTATAGTTATCCATCTTGGCTATCCATGTTATTTGGGGCAGGAATGGGAATTGGACTCCTCTTTTATGGAATCGCTGAACCGATTTCACACTTTACAGATCCACTAACAGGAAAAGCAGGTACAGAGGAAAGCGCCAAGCTCGCTATGCAATATTCATTTTTCCACTGGGGTCTCTTTCCATGGTCACTATACGCAATGGTTGCTTTAACAATTGCATATTTCACATTCCGCAAACAAAAAGGTAGCACAATTGGGGCTACAGTTACTCCATTATTTAATCGATCGAAAAATTCTCCTATCGGAAAAACAGTTGATATTTTAGCTGTTTTAGCCACTGTATTCGGTATTGTGCCATCTGTTGGGATTGGTGCTCAACAAATCGCCGGAGGATTAAGCTATTTATTCCCTTCTATTCATAACACTTTACTTACACAGCTCATACTTATCGCCATCTTCGCTGTTTTATATTTAACAAGTGCACAAACAGGCTTAGATCGTGGGATTAAATATTTGAGTAACTTAAATTTCTCTCTTGCAGGTATATTACTCGTCTCCTTTTTACTTTTAGGACCAACTGTATTTATTATGAAATATTTCACATCTACACTCGGTTCTTATATTGGAGCTTTACCTAGTATGGGATTAAATTTAGGAGCATTTAATGAAAAATCTTCTTCTTGGATAGAAAACTGGACTATTTTCTATTGGGGATGGTGGATCTCTTGGTCTCCATTCGTCGGTACATTCATCGCCCGTATTTCTAAAGGACGCACAATAAAAGAATTTATTTTTGGAGTTGTATTAGTCCCAACTCTCATCTGCACATTTTGGTTTGCAGTATTTGGCGGTACCGCTATCCATATGGAAATGTTCCAATCGCTTGGTATAGCTGATGAAATCGCAAAAAATGGTACAGAGATTGGATTATTTGCTGTTATTTCACATCTACCGTTCTCTACATTTTTAACAATTATCGGGTTAATTTTAGTAGCCACATTTTTCGTTACTTCTGCTGACTCGGCAACATTTGTCGTTTCTATGCAAACGAGTAACGGAAGCTTATCACCAAAAAATAGTTTAAAACTTATATGGGGATTAACAATCGCGATCATTGCAGCTATTTTATTACAAGCTGGAGGATTAAATGCACTGCAAATTGCAGCGATCATCGCAGCACTACCATTTTCTATCGTAGTCGTCCTTATGATTACTTCACTCTTTAAAGAGCTACGAAAAGAAGACGTTAATTTGCAAACGAAAGAAGTTCCGAAAAAAATAAAAAAGGTTATGTAACGATTGGCACCTCTTCTTTTAGAAGAGGTGTTTTCTACATTCATTTCATTTATTTTCCCAAAACAAATAAAACCTACTTTTTTTATAGGGATTATATGTTATTATAAAGGAAATAAATTGAATCTTTTTACATTTATTTACTAACCATTAATCTTTTTTTCTTGATATCTAAATGAAGGGAGGTTGTCCATGTGGAGATAGACATTGATTTTATGAAGGAGCAAATTCCACTATTTGTAGATAGTGCACTATTAACTTTAAAAATCGCATGCTTCGCCATTATCATTTCATTATTTATTGCGAGTATAAATGGTTTAATTCTGTTCTTTCGAATTCATATTATACATAAAGTTGTTCGCGCTTATGTGGAAGTAGCCCGAAATACACCTTTACTCATTCAATTATTTTTCTTATATTTCGGTTTACCATCATTAGGTATTAAATTATCTAATTTTTCAATCGCATTACTTGCAATGTGTTTTTTAGGTGGTGGATATATGACAGAGGTCATTCGATCTGGTCTTGATTCAATATCCAAAAGCCAAGTGGAATCAGGATATGCCATTGGATTAAATAAATGGCAACTATTTAGATTTGTAGTTTTACCACAAGCTGCAACTATTTCTGCACCAGCCCTATTTGCTAATTTTATCTTTCTATTAAAAGAAACATCTATCGTTTCTGCGATCGCTGTTCCTGAATTGTTGTATACAACAACGAATTTGATTTCAATTTATTACAAAACATCTGAGATGCTCATTATGTTAACAGCTTCCTATATCTTTCTTTTTGTACCACTATCATTTCTACTATCTTGGTTAGAAAGGAGAAATCGTTATGGGCAATTCGGGCATTAATCTACTAATTGAATCACTCCCGCAATTGCTAAAGGGACTAGAACAAACATTATTAATTGCATGTTTTACAATCATCATTAGTACAATTGGTGGAATTCTATTTGGAATTATTCGTACATCAAAGATTGCTATTTTAAGATTTATTTCAAGAACTTATATTGAATTATTTCGTTCTATTCCAATCCTTGTTTGGTTGTTTCTTTTCTTTTTCGGTCTTCCAATTGCTCTAGGGATAGATGTTTCTAGTACAGTAGCCGCTATTACAGCTCTATCATTATGGGGAATCACAGAAATTGGAGAAATTGTAAGAGGAGCACTTCAGTCCTTACCAACAGGCCAAGTAGAAGCTGGAAAATCTATTGGAATGAATAAGAAGCAATTATATCAATATGTACTCATTCCTCAAGCAATACGGCGAATGATTCCAGCTACAATAAACATCTTCATTCGTATTATTCAAACGACATCTTTGACCGTTTTAATTGGTGTAACTGAAGTCATAAAAGCTGGCCAACAAATTGTAGAGCGAACAGGAGAAGCATTTCTCATATATGGTTGCTTATTTATTTTTTATTTCTTACTTTGCTATCCATTATCTGTTTGGTCAAGAAAACTAGAAACAAGATGGATATAGACAATTCAATAGTTTGAGAGGAGAAGAAATATGACTGCTCCATTATTACAATTGCAAAACATCTATAAGTCATACGGTGAGAACCATGTTTTAAGAGACGTAAGCTTACAAGTATTTTCCGGAGAAGTCATCGTTATTTTAGGACCAAGTGGTTGCGGAAAAAGTACATTATTGAGGTGCTTAAATGGACTTGAGAATATCCAAAACGGGCAAATGCTTTTTCATGAAGCCCCCCTTCCGAAAAATGATGTTAACTGGCAAAAACTTCGTCAAAAAATCGGAATGGTTTTTCAAAGTTATCATTTATTTCCGCACATGACTGTTTTAGAAAACATTTTACTCGGTCCTCTAAAAGTACAAAAACGAAATAAAAGTGAAGTATTAAAGCAAGCGGAACAATTATTACTAAAAGTAGGATTACTAGAGAAAAAAGACGCCTATCCAAGAGAGTTATCTGGCGGACAACAACAGCGTATTGCAATTGTTCGCACTCTCTGTATGAATCCTGAAGTCATTTTATTTGATGAAGTAACAGCTGCATTAGATCCTGAAATGGTCAAAGAAGTATTAGAAGTCATTATGAACTTAGCTAAACAAGGTATGACAATGTTAATCGTCACTCATGAAATGGGATTCGCAAAAGCTGTTGCCGATCGAATTATTTTCATGGATAAAGGAGAAATTTGTGAAACAGGAGATCCAACTACTTTTTTCACATCTCCACAAACAGAGCGTGCGCAACATTTCTTAAATCAATTTTTCTATATTGAAACGGTGAAAGGAAGAGATATTATATGAAAAAATTACTAACATTTATTATGATCGGACTGCTTTCTATTTTAGTCGTTGCATGTGGTTCAAATGAAAAGAAAACAGAAAAAACCTCGGCAAAACCAAGTGGGAAAATTGAACAAATAAAAGAGCGCGGTGAACTAGTCGTTGCTGTTTTTACAGATAAACCACCATTCGGTTACGTTGACAAAGATGGTAAAAACGTTGGATTTGAAATTGATATGGCAAAACGTTTTGCGAAAGACTTATTAGGTGATGAATCAAAAGTGAAATTTGTTCCCGTTGAAGCAGCAAGTCGCATTCCATATTTACAATCTGATAAAGTAGATTTCGTATTAGCAAATATGACTGCAACAGATGAGCGAAAAAAGGTAGTTGATTTTACAAATCCACATTTAAAAGTAGCTGTACAAGTGCTTGTTAAAGATGGTAGTCCTATTCAATCAGTAAAAGATTTAGAAGGTAAAAAAGTAATTGTAACAAAGGGTACAACTGCAGATATTTATTTAACAAAGAATATGAAAAACGTAGAATTGATTAAATTTGATAAAAATACAGAAGCGTTACAAGCACTAAAAGATGGCCGTGCTGATGCATATGCTCAAGACAATCTTGTCCTTCTATCTTGGGCAAACAAAAACCCTGGATTCCACTTATTAAAAGATAAATTAGGTGGAGATGACTTAATTGCTATAGCAGTGAAGAAAGGTAACAAAGAAGTGCATGATTGGGTAAATAAAGAGCTTGAAAAACTAGGAAAAGAAAACTTCCTACATACACTATATGACAAACATCTAAAAGAAGAATTCGGTCCTCAAATTAGTCCTGAATCCGTTATTACTGAGGGCGGCAAAGTAAATTAAATAAAACCCATTCGTATGAAATATACTCTTCATACGAATGGGTTTTTACTCTATTATATAGTGTTGTAAACATAAATAATCATATTACGTTATAATAAGATAAAACGTTTTTATTTCTTAAATAATCTCTTTCTAAATACAAACATACTCAGCGCTGAAAGAACTAACGCTACGCCTGAAAGTAATGTTGATGTATTCTCTTGTCCACCTGTTGCTCCTAATGATTTCTTGCTTTCTTCTTGTTTATTAACAGCTGGTTTACTTTCTTTCATTTTTTGATTCTCTACTACTTTTTCTTTCACAACTTGATTATTCACGTTTTGTTCTTGAACTACTGCTGATTGATTTACTGCGTCTTTTGAACCTTCAATTCCTGGTGTTGGCTCTTTTGACTCTTCTTTCGGACCTTCAACTTCTTTTCCTGGTTCTTTTACTTCTTCTTTTGGCTCTTCAACTTCTTTTGTTGGCTCTTTTACTTCTTCTTTTGGTTCTTCAACTTCTTTGGCTGGTTCTTTCACTTCTTCTTTCGGGCCTTCAACTTCTTTGGCTAGTTCTTTTACTTCTTCTTTGGGACCTTCAACTTCTTTGGCTGGTTCTTTTGACTCTTCTTTCGGACCTTCAACTTCTTTGGCTGGTTCTTTTGACTCTTCTTTCGGACCTTCAACTTCTTTGGCTGGTTCTTTTGACTCTTCTTTCGGTTCTTCAACTTCTTTTGTTGGCTCTTTTACTTCTTCTTTCGGTTCTTCAACTTCTTTTCCTGGTTCTTTTACTTCTTCTTTTGATTCTTCAACTTCTTTTGTTGGCTCTTTTACTTCTTCTTTCGGTTCTTCAACTTCTTTTCCTGGTTCTTTTACTTCTTCTTTTGATTCTTCAACTTCTTTTGTTGGTTCTTTTACCTCTTCTTTTGATTCTTCAACTTCTTTTGTTGGTTCTTTTACCTCTTCTTTTGATTCTTCAACTTCTTTTGTTGGTTCTTTTGCCTCTTCTTTTGATTCTTCAACTTCTTTTGACGGTTCTTTCGGCTCTTCTTTCGCTACTATATTTTGCATAACTGTACCACTGTATAATAGAGTTAGACCGTGGTAATTTCCATTTAATGAGAATGTATAAACTTTTTCTCCTGGAGTTTTCCATACGACTGTTCCTCTATCAGTGACGATACCATCTGTACTCTTCAGTTCAATATCTTCAAAGATTTCTCCCTCTAAATCGTAGATAGGAATTTGGATTTCTTGATTCATTTGTCCATCTTCTAAAACAATTTTTTGGTTTTTAATATCAACTGTTATCCATTGAGCCAATTGAATAATCGGTCTTACATCACGGATCTCATTTCCAGCTAATTTCAAGCTAAGTAAATCGAGCATAGAAGATAAAGTAGAGATATCTTTAATCTTATTATCAGATAAATTTAACCACTGTAAGTTTTTCAAGTTCGCTAATGGAGAAATATCTCGTATTTTATTGCTCATTATTTCAAGCTTATTCAATTTACTAACTTTGCTAATCTCATCTAAATTATTGATTTCATTATTATTTACTAACAATGTATCTAGATTTTGCAATTGATGAATTCCAACAAGAGCAGCATGATCAAGTTTATTATTTGATAGATCTAGATTTTGCAATTTCTGAATCTTAAATAGTTCTGGAACATTTTTTATACTGTTATTGCTAACATTTAATTTTTCAAGATTCTCTAATGACTGAAGTGGTTTCATATCTTCAATTTGATTATTGGATAAATCCACTAACTTCAAACCTCTCAAACTTGAGATAAATTCCACATTTTTCATATTAACATTTTTTAATGTCAATTCCTCCATATTTGTCATGAGTTCTAATCCAGAAAAATCTGTTATGCCCTCTTTTTCCCCATCTGTAATTTTTAAAGTCTTAACTTTTAATAAATCTTCTTTCGTTATAGGGGTATTTACATTTTTACGTTCAAAATTATGTTTGTTCATGTATTGCCTTAATTTCATATCTTGAATTACGTTAGAACTCTCTTCTCGTTTTTCAACGATATTTTGTATTACCCTTCCTTGGAACCTTATCTTACTTTCACCAGCATCCATCTTAAATTCATACATTTTTTCTCCAAGACTATTCCACTTTATTAATCCATTTGTAATACTTCCGCCTTCACTCTTCCACTCAATATTTTGAAGTGCTGTCCCATTTACATCATATACAGGAATTTTCACTTCTTCATTTATATATGCTTCATCTAAAAAGATTTTTTGTCTTTGAACATCAATCTTAATTCGTTTTCCTAATTCTTGAATAGGTCTTATATCACGAATCTCATTTGTCGCAAGTTTTAATTCATATAAATTATTCAAATCACTAAGTGATGATACATCCGAAACATAGTTTTCCTCTAAATTAAGTGCTTGTAAACTAGTTAGGTTAGATAATGATGTAATATCTTTAATATCATTTTTTTGAAGATCAAGTTCCACGAGGCTACTCATCTCACTAATCGGTTCAATATTTACAAGCCCGTTACTTCCTATCCCTAATGTCCCTAATTTATTCAATTGCTCAATGCCTGTAAGATCAGTAATTTTATTATTGCTTACATATAACTTTCTTAAAGAAGAAACATTATATAAAGGCTTTATATCACTAATTTTATTACCTGATAAGTTAACGGTTCTAACCTTTTTAAGTTGACTTAGTGGATTAATATCAACAATTCTATTATTTTGTAACTCTAGTATATCCAGTCTTTCTAAGTTTACAAGCGGCTCAACATTTTCTATTTTATTAAAAGATAGATCAACTACTTTTAAACGTTTTAGTTGTGAAATAGGAGCTATATTTCTTACATCAGACCCTTGTATCGTTAGTCTTTCTAGATTCTCCATATACTCTAATCCTTTTAGACTCTCAATTCCTTGACCTGCATATATATTTAACTCTTTAATTTCTTTTAAATCTTCTTCAAATATAGGTTCATTTACATCTTTTCTATTTAATACGTTTTTGTTAATTACTTGCTGTAATCGTTTATCACGTATGATATTTTGTGTATCTTCAATTTGTTCTTCTTCCTCTTCTATATCGCTTTCTACAAATGTGCGCATATTCACTTCAAACTGAATTTTGAATTCCTTATCGTACCCTAAAGTGGGAATTAAAATATGCATTTGCATATTATATCTTTTTCCTAACTCACCTACTTCAAATTGTATAACTTTCGTTCCATGTTTTCTTTTATCTTCTGAAAGCACCTTTACATCATGGAATACACCTGGCTCTTTACTATCTTCGACTTTCAGATAGTCAAAGAAATCACTATCTTTTAATGTTGCTGTAATAATTCTTTTTCCATTTTCAATCGTCAGCTTTGGATCTTTTATATATACAGTTGCATATGACTCTTCATTTGAGTTATCTTTATACGCCTTAATTATCGCATCAAAAACATACTTCTTTGAACTTTGTGCAGTCATATTTTCTGTACCAGCAGTAGCTGCTACGGCAGGTGTAGCATAAACAGCAAATGGCAACGATAATGTCGCAGCCACTAACATCGCATTTATATGTTTTCTTTTATTTTTCTTCAACTTTACATCTCCTCCAAAATATATAATTCAAAATGTAATCATTTCTCGAATAAATGATAATGATTTTCATTATCATTGTCAACTGAAAAAATAAAAAGTTTACAAAAAAATAACCCCTCAAAAAGGGGTTATGCCATTTTCTCTCCTGATTCTTCTCTAAAAAAGCTCTTCATCGCGTGAAATACATCTGCTTTTTGCTTTAAAATATAATATCTGAAATTCTCATCTTTAATATTTTTATAGGCTGACATAAGTGTACTGTGGCGGTTGTACTGGTTCACTTCCCCATACCCAAACATATTACACTTCTTCATTAACTCTTCAACAAGTTTTACACATCTAGCATTATCTGATGTTAAATTATCACCGTCTGAAAAATGGAATGGATAAATATTATAGCGGTCTGGTGAGTATTTATTATCAATTAGCTCGAGTGCTTTTTTGTATACAGAAGAACAAATTGTTCCGCCACTTTCTCCTTTTGAGAAAAACTCTTCCTCTGGAACTACTTTTGCCTCCGTATGATGGGCAATAAATTCAATATCTACTGTTTCATACTTTGTGCGTAGAAATCTCGTCATCCAGAAAAAGAAGCTCCGTGCCATATATTTCTCCCATATTCCCATCGATCCACTCGTATCCATCATCGCTAATACAACAGCTTTTGAATCTGGCTTTAATACTTCATTCCAAGTGCGGAATTTTAAATCTTCTTGGTGAATCGGATGGAAAGATGCTTTACCACGCATCGCATTTCGTTTATATGCGGATATCATCGTTCTTTTCTTATCGATGTTGCCCCATAATCCCGTTTTTCTAATATCATTAAATTCAACATGTTCAATCTTGTTTTCATCCATTTCTTTTCTCTTTAAATTAGGTAATTCTAATTCTTTGAAAAATGCTTGCTCTAATTCTAAAATAGAGACTTCAGCTTCATAATAATCTTCTCCAGCCGCATCCCCTGCTCCTTGCCCTTTTCCTGGTCCTTTTTGCTTTTGACCACCTGATCCATCTCTCGCAACGACATCACCAACTTTGCTGTCACCATTTCCTTGCCCAACGTGTTTGTTTTTATCATAATTGTACCTAATCTTATATTCATCTAAAGAACGAATCGGTATTTTTACAACATCCTTACCATTAGACATAACAATGCTTTCTTCTGTTACAAGATCGGGTAAATTATTCTTAATTGCCTCTTGTACTTTCTCTTGATGGCGTTGTTGGTCGTCATATCCTTTGCGATGGAGGGACCAGTTTTCCTGTGAAATCGTATAATTTGGTTGGTTTTCTTCACCCATTTCTTTCCCTCCTTACTGTAATTGTCTTCCTATATGAACAGCAAGCTAGAAATTTTGTTTTATACTGTACCAGCTAGAATGAAAGGTCACTGCCCATCGAAAATCATCCCATAAACATATATAACGTTTTTCATATAATACTCCGAGCATCCTAAACAAAATTTTGCCACTCACATACTAGAAAAGAATCATTCAGCCTTTGATAAGAAAGAAACACAATGCATAGTTGCACACATTTACACTTTGCAACATATTGTATTGTGTTGGCTTTTTTCGTATGAATGGTTGGTTACTCTATCATATGCATATTGTAAAAATAATTGACAATAAATTCATAAAATTGCATCTTAATTTATTACATTTGGACAAGGTATGACACTTTACACATATGACTGGATAATAAAACGCTGTCCCGCAAAATACAAGAGACAGCGTTTTGTTATCAAACTATCGATTTAGCAGGCTACCTACATAGCGTAATAATTCATTTGCTGAAGAAGAATTATAGCCGTGCTCATCAATTAAACGTGCAACAACATCATTAATTTTCTTCAGCTGATTTTCGTCTGGTGTTTTCGTTGATGTTGTAATTTTCACTATATCTTTTAAATCAGCAAATAGCTTCTTCTGAATCGCTTCACGAAGACGTTCGTGCGAATTATAGTCGAAGCGTTTTCCTTTACGTGCATAAGCAGAGATGCGAATTAATATTTCTTCCCGGAATGCTTTTTTAGCATTTTCTGAAATTCCAATTTGCTCCTCAATCGAGCGCATTAACTTTTCATCCGGGCTCATTTCTTCACCTGTTAACGGATCACGTAATTTCGACTTATTGCAGTACGCCTCAACGTTGTCTAAGTAATTATCCATAAGTGTCTTAGCGGATTCTTCATACGAATAAACAAACGCTTTTTGTACTTCTTTTTTAGCAATTTCATCATATTCTTTTCTTGCTAATGAAATGAAGTTCATATAGCGCTCTCGGTCTTCATTACTAATCGATGGATGCTGATCCAATCCATCTTTTAAAGATCTAAGCACATCTAGAGCATTAATAGATGGTACTTCTTTTCGAATAATTGTAGAAGAAATGCGGTTAATAACGTAACGAGGATCAATACCTTTCATACCTTCATCTTGATATTCGCGTTGCAACTCCTCTACATCAATCGCATTATAACCTTCTACCGTTTCTCCATCATACAAACGCATCTTTTTAATTAAATCAATATCTGGACGCTTCGGATCTTTTAAACGAGTTAAAATCGTAAACATTGCTGCAACCCGAAGTGTATGCGGTGCAATGTGCACATCGGACACGTCACTTTCACGAATCATTTTTTCATAAATATGTTCTTCTTCACTCACTCGTAAATTATATGGAACTGGCATTACAATAATTCTTGAGTGTAATGCTTCATTTTTCTTATTTGCTATGAAAGAGCGATACTCTGTTTCATTCGTATGCGCTACAATTAATTCATCTGCTGAAATAAGTGCAAATCTTCCCGCTTTAAAATTCCCTTCTTGTGTAAGCGATAATAAATGCCATAAGAACTTCTCGTCGCATTTTAACATCTCTTGGAATTCCATCATCCCACGGTTTGCCTTATTCAATTCTCCATCGAAGCGATACGCTCGTGGATCTGATTCTGAACCATATTCTGCAATTGTAGAAAAGTCCAAGCTACCTGTTAAATCTGCAATATCTTGTGATTTAGGATCAGAAGGGCTAAATGTACCAATACCAGTTCGGCGATCTTCAGAGAAGAAAATACGCTCCACAACTACATCTTCAATTCTCCCACCATATTCTTGCTCTAGGCGCATAACGTTGAGTGGTGATAAATTCCCTTCAATTCTTACTCCATACTCATCAAAGAAATCATCTCGTAAATGATGCGGAATTAAATGAAGTGGATCTTCATGCATTGGGCACCCTTTAATTGCAAAAATTGCTCCTCGATCTGTTCTTGAATATGTTTCTAATCCTCGTTTCAACATCGTAACTAATGTTGATTTACCTCCACTAACAGGACCCATTAATAATAAAATACGTTTTCTAACATCTAATCGTTTTGCAGACGGATGAAAATATTCCTCTACAAGACGTTCTAAAGCATCCTCTAACCCAAATAGCTGATTACTAAAGAAGTTATACTTTCTTCTACCATCAACTTCTTCAATTCCAGCATCTTTTATCATATTGTAAATGCGAGAGTGTGCTGTTTGAGCCACCCATGGTCTTTCCTTCACAAGCTCCAAATACTCCGCAAACGTACCTTCCCATTGTAAGCGTTCTTCTGCTTCTCGATGCTGTTCAATTTTTTTTAGAATATCCATTATAGCTCCTCCCCCATCTCCTTGTTCAATCGGATTATTATAAAAGGTATGCTAGGATGTCCTTAAACATTCTTTAAATCAAAATGAAATATACAGTAGTGTTATAAAATTCTCTCCAAAATTCAAAGAAAATTCTGTATAATATAGGTATTAAAGTTTTTACACCTCTATTCACTTTAAATAAATTCTTTTCTTCCAAGAACATTACATACATTTCGATTCATATTTCAGATTCGTAAACTGAAAAAATAGGAGGGATATTAGTATGAAATTATTATTAATTTTAGGTGTATCACTCACATTTCTTACAGCTATTTTTACATCTGGTTACAATGATAAACCCGGTACACATAAAAAGTGATGTGCTTCTTAGCACATCACTTTTTTTATCAATTATTTATAATACACATTTTCCACATCATATTTTGATAAAGGGCGGCTATAATAATAACCTTGTACAAACTTCACATTCTTTTCCTTCAAAAATTGTATTTGTTCCGCTTTTTCTACCCCTTCTGCAATTACATTCAATTCCAACGTATGAGCTAGATGAATAATTGCAGCCGTAATATTCGTATCGCGTTCATCTACATGTATACCTTCCATAAAAGAACGATCAATTTTCAAAGTATCAATTGGATACGTTTTTAAATAACTCAAAGATGAATACCCTGTACCAAAATCATCTAAATGAATCTTTAAATTTTGTTCTTTTAATTGTAGCAATACTCTTTTCGATATATCTTTATGTATAAGGGCTCCTTCTGTAACCTCTATCGCTAATAAATGAGCTGGTACATTGTACTTATGTAAAGCTCGTGTAATCATCTCTATTAATGTAATAGAGCGAAAATGCCTGGCTGAAATATTAACTGCAATTGGGACAACTTCATATCCTTTATTTAACCATTCGCGTATTTGTCGACACACTTCATTTACTACCCATTCATCAAGCTTAATAATAAATCCTGTTCTTTCTGCTAGCGGAATAAATTGATTGGGAGAGACAAATCCTAATTCTTTATTCTCCCACCTTATTAAAGCCTCCATACTAGCTATTTTTTTCGTTTCAATATTCATTTGCGGCTGATAATATAAGAAGAATTCATTTTTTTCTATAGCACGATGTAATTGGTTTTCTATTATAAATCTTTGTTCACGCTCACAATCTAACCCACTGCAATAAAAATGATAATGTCCTTTTCCTTTTTCTTTTGCTTTTTCCAAAGCAGCATCAACTCTTTGGAATAATATCTTTTCATCTTCTCCATCTGTTGGAGCCATTACAATTCCGATTGAAGCACTTAAATACACGTCCTCTTCTTCGATTACAAAATGTTCACTAATCCTTTTCAGTATGTTTTTGGAAACTCCCTCTACACGTTCTTTCGTTATATTTTCTATTAACATAACAAATTGATCATCGTGTTCTCTAAATAAGTGCATACCAGCTATTTCAAAACTGCTTAAACATTCTGTAACTTTTTGTAATACTTTATCTCCTTCTTTATGGCCAAAAGTATCATTAATAAGATGAAATTCATCTAAATCTATAAAAACAAGCGCAAACTCTGTATTATCATTCAACAAAGTATTTAACTTATTTGCACATGAAATTCTATTCATTAATCCTGTTAACTGGTCATAGTAAGCTAAATATTCCGTTCTCATCTCATTTAATACTTGCCTTGTAACATCTCTCGTAACAATATATACTCCAACAATTTCACCATTTACAATAATCGGAATCGTCCTCAGAGAAATATATAGCTCGTACCCTTCTTTATGAACATACTTCTTTGAAACAATTTGCTTCGCTTTTCCTTGCATGGATCCTTTAAATATAATTTGAAAATCTTTTTCATATTCTTTATTAATAAATTCAAAGATAAATTTATTATTTAATTCTTCATATCGATATCCAAATATTTCATACGTTGCTGGATTCGCGTATGTAATTCTACCTATAGAATCTATAGATATAATGGAGTCATTATTATATTCTAGTAATGACTTAAATAACATTTGTTTTTCCTCTATTTCAATCTTCTCCTCAATTTGAGCTGTAATATCCCTCGTAATACAAATAATAAACTGGCATACCCCTTCTTCATCAAATACAGGATTAAGTGAAGATTCATAATGTAAATTACCAGTTGGTAAACTAACTACATCACAAAAGGTATGTGCTTTTGCTTCACTCGCTACTTTTGCATATTGCACTTGCAATATTTCCGCCGTATCTTTCGGCAATACTTCAGAAAACGTTTTTCCATAACATTCTTCGCTTAGCTTTGCATAATCCATACCTATCTTATTTACATAAATATATGTAAAGGTTTCATCATCCATAACTTTCACAATAAATACTAAATCTTGAATAGCATGTAATAATCCTCTTCTTATTAAATCCATATCTATCATACTTAAAAAGGTATTTTGATTACGATATTGTTCCTTCATATTTATCTCAACCCGTCTAATCTATTTTTATTCATATATCACCATTCTATATGACTATGTACCCTTTTTTAAATGTATGATTCCATATTTACTTTTATTTTTAGAAAAAAAGCCGCCATATGGCGACTTTTAATAAACAATTTCTAAATCTAATCCTGGATAATTTTGTTGACGGAACGCTTCATAAATTAAAATAGCTGCTGTATTTGATAAATTTAATGAACGCACTTTATCAGTCATTGGAATACGTAAACAATGATCGAAATTTTCTTCGATTACATTAGCTGGTAAACCGTTCGTTTCTCTTCCAAATACAAAGTAGTAATCCTTCTCACGTTTACTATAATCAAACGCTGTATGAGCTTTCTCGCCATACTTTGTTAAATAGAAGAACTCACCGTCTTTATTTTTCTCATAAAACTCTTCAATTGAATCATAATACGTAATTTTCACGTGCTGCCAATAATCTAATCCTGCACGCTTTAACATTTTATCATCCGTTGAAAATCCAAGCGGTCTAATCAAATGTAATTCTGTTCCAGTTGCTGCACAAGTACGAGCAATATTTCCTGTATTTGCTGGAATTTCTGGTTGATATAAAACAACATGTACTCCCACGCGATATTCACCTCTGTTTTTTGTCTACTACGTATTATACCACTTGAGCGAAAAATCTCTACCCATTAATAATATGAAAGAATTTATATTTCATTTGTGGTGTATATTTACTAGAATCTTCATAGTTCCAATAACGCCGACGGCTATTCGCTGAATGTGCATTTACAAGTGGCATACCATCTGCGTCTTTTGCTACTACAATCGTCGTATGATTCCACCTACCATCATCCTCGAAATCATAAGCGATGACATCACCAAGAATAAGGTCCTCTGGCCTTTCTACAGCTTCAGCTCGAAGTCCTGATGTAGCACCTGACAAATACCAATAAAAAGAGTGTGCAACAGCCCAGCTCCAACTCCACTGATTCTCCCTTTGCCACCATCCTTTGCGAATATTAGGATATCCATTCATTGGTACTTCTCCAGTATGAAGACATTGAGAAATAAAATTCGTACAATTATCAGGGAAATTACGATATGCAGGGTTTCGATCATCCCACCAACGCTCTGCATATTTAACTGCCTCTAAACGGTTGTACTGATAGGAACCGTACTTCTCTTTTGTAACTTCCCTTTCTAATGTCTCACTCATTCCAACTGCTTCTGGCACTTCAATAGCATAATCACCTATTATCCGGCTATTATTTAAACAAACTCTTCGTTTTAATTGTTCCTCTTCAATATAAAATAATTCTTTATGCTTAATTAAATATTTAAAATGTATTTGATAATCAATTTCTTGATGATTGCTATTATTTAATTGCCTCATAAAAGAAACATCCGCAGTTGCTTTTACTATCTCTGCATTACGCTTTTGAAATAATTGTTTCTTTCTCTTTGCTATTTGTAATAAATCTTCAGCAATACCATCTACATTTGTTCTTTTCTCTGTTATATATGCTAAAAAGTGTTGGACTTGCTTTTCAATATTTATTTTTACAACCATTTCGTCTCCCTCCCATATTACAATATGAAAAAGGGAGATATTATCTACTCTTTTTTCTGCGCTAACAGTTCAAGTCCGCGATTCATTTCATGAAGAACCTCTTCGTCTTTCTCACGTTGCATCGCTTTTTCAATAGCTTCGCCCACGCCGTCTCCACCAATTTTCCCAAGCGCCCACGCTGCCGTCCCGCGAAGCACTGGTCTTGGATCATCTTTCATAACACCTATTAAATCTGGAATTGCTGATGCTTCTTTAAAATGTGCAAGTGCCAAAATCGCATTTCGTTGCAACGGTTTTTTACCTCTCCATGAACCAGACATAATTCCATATTTCTCTTTAAAATCACGATTGCTAATTGTTAAAAGCGGTGTTAATAACGGTTTAACTAACTCAGGATCTGGTTCCATCTCAGGGTGATTATGAAAATCCATTCCTTTATTTTTCGGACAAACTGTCTGACACGTATCACATCCATAAATACGATTACCTATTTTGTCGCGATACTCTTCTGGTAGGAATCCTTTCGTCTGTGTTAAAAATGCTATACACTTCTTCGAATCTAACTGTCCTCCTTGTATTAAAGCACCTGTAGGACAAATATCAATACACTTTGTACAGCTCCCGCATTGATCTTCTATCGGCTGATCTGGTGGGAATGGAACGTTTGTAATCATTTCTCCTAAATACACATACGAACCAAATTCAGGTGTAATAATAGAGCAGTTCTTACCGCTCCATCCAATACCAGCACGCTCTGAAACAGCTCGATCACTTAATTCACCCGTATCAACCATTGACTTAACTTCTATATCGGGAAGTTTTTCGATTAAATATGCTTCTAATTTCTGCAAACGATCTCGTAAAACTAGATGATAATCTTGTCCCCAAGAAGCACGACAAAAAATCCCACGGCGTTCTCCGCGCTTACTTAATGGTGCATTTTTTAATTTTGAAGGATACGCTAATGCAATCGCAATAATTGATTTTGCACCAGGTAATAGAAGCTGTGGGTTCGTTCTCTTTTCTATATCAGGCTCTTCAAATCCAGATTGATAATTTAATTGTTGCTGCTGGATTAACCGCTGCTTTAATTCTTCAAATGGTGAAGCACTAGCAAAGCCTATTTTATCTATACCAATCGTTTTACTATACGCAATAACATCTTGCTTTAATTGTTCAAAATCCATTCCTAATCACCTCCTCAGATGAATCCATCCTTTATGTAACGATCTATTAGTTAGCAATTCACTTTCGGAATACTATTCTTTACTTCTATTTTCGCATACAATTACGTTTTCCAAACATTAAAAAACGCAATGCCTCGTTTATCTCGGAAACGAAACACTGCGTTGATCACAATTTATAGAAAAACATTTAATAAAATTTGGAGCGGGTGAAGAGAATCGAACTCTCGACCAGAGCTTGGAAGGCTCTTGTTTTACCACTAAACTACACCCGCAAATATGAAATACATATAAGATATTGGAATAACTTATGTAAAGTAGTATAGCATGTTAGAAAAGTGTAAGCAAGAATTTTATCGAAAAAAGTCGAAAAAGTGATGAGAGGACTCATCACTTTTTCAATTCTTTATCAATTGCCGCCTTCATACTATCAAAATCAGGATTTGCAAGATTTCCATTCACATATACCGAAGGAGCACCTTGAACTTTTAATTTTTGAGCACGATCTGAATCTTTACGTACTTTTTCTTTTATTTCTTTACTGTGTAAATCTTTCTTAAATTGCGCTACATCAACTTTCGGAAGCTTCTCTTTCACAATATTAAGAAGCAATTCTTCTGTAATCCATTCTTCCGTATCTTTCTTTTGACTTTGATAAATCTCATCATAGAAAGTCCAGAATGAATCTTTATCTTGTTTATAAATTGCTTCACCAGCTGCTGCACCTAAATCAGAGTCTTTTCCGATAAATGGGAAATTAATAAAGTATAACTGCACTTTTCCTTTATCGATATACTCTTCTTTTAATCGTGGTAATACTGTTACATCCCAAGTACGACAAGCAGGACATTTGAAGTCTCCAAATTCAACTACCTTAACTGGGGCATCATCTTTCCCTAAAGATTGTTGTGTGGAATAAGCAAACATCTCATTCCCTTTATCCTTTTTGTCATTTATGATGCTATACGCAATTGTTCCGATTACAATCAATACTGCAATAGAAAAAACTATACCAAGGGCCATGAGTTTATTTGATTTCATATACATTCCTCTTTAAATTCATATTCTGTATACAGCATTGTACACAATACACATAATATCAACACTTATATACATCACGCAATGAACACGCTCACATAAATTACAAAAACACAATAATTGTGACGATATTGTGTCACAATTTGTCACAATTTATTCAAAAAAAGAAGCTCCTATGTAGGAACTTCCTTTAGCTTACTGCTTTTTCACGAGCACTATTTAACATTGACTGCTCTGTTTTTATATCATGCCGAATTACTAACTTCTCACTAACTGCTTGCACATACTCATCATGATTGATATAGCCTTCTTTCTCCATCAATCTCAAAACGACATTTCGTCTCTCTACGGCCTTATCATAATTTTGTGCAGGTGAGTAATAAGCAGGTGCCTTTACTACAGCAGCCATCATTGCACTTTCAGCCAACGTTAATTGGCTTACCTTTTTACCGAAGTATAGGTTTGCTGCTTTTTCAATTCCCCATGCTCCTTCTCCGTAATAAATATTGCTTACATACAATTTTAAAATTTCATCCTTTGTAAATGTACGTTCAATTTTTTTCGTATAGAAAATCTCTTTCCACTTACGAGAAAATGTACGTTCATTCGTTAAAAAAGCATTTTTAGATAACTGTTGTGTAATTGTACTTCCACCTTGCACAACACCACCAGCTTTTATATTTTCAACAGACGCTCTGACAATCGCTATATAATCTAAACCGTTATGATGATAAAACCTTTTATCTTCTGTCGCAATAAATGCATGTGTCAATGATTCTGGTACCTCTAACTTAGCCGGTACATGTAATTTACTAATATCACTTTTCTCAATCATTACATTTCCAATGAATAATAACGTAAAACTTAACAATAATAATAAAATAATGGCTTTATAAAAAAACTTAGTCATTGGATTTAATGCAACTTTTTGATGATAGTTCACCCTAGATAATACTCGTTCTTTCATCTTAAACACCTCTTTTCCACACAGCGTATAACTCTTACTTTAAGAATACCTTGTTGTAAAAAAATATCCCATCGATTTCTCTTACACGTACCTTACATCATTGTAAGGTATAAATTGAAACTTTCATCAGACCCCCACCAATCTGGCTGCCCGGCAAATAGCGGGATAAAAAAGTATTGTATCACAGTCCTTTTTTATCTACTATTCATCTGAAATATTGAATATAGATTATGCTAAATCAATAGCAGATTAGATCTTAAGGTTATTATACTTTCTCTATTAAAGCACCCTATTTTCATTATATCATCTACCAATATATATACTTTTGAGTATCTAGTAATCTAAATGTACATAATATATCATATATTGTACAGAACAAACGTTCTTTAAATCAATACTAACGCTATTATTATTTTGACCTTTTTCTTAAACAGTATACAAAAAAGAGTAGTGATTTGACTGTATCTCAAATCGGCTACTCTTTTCTTTACAATCTTCCTATTAAGTTATACGGCTGCACTTCCCACGTTTCATACGGAATGAAATGGGTTGCTCTCATCGCATCAAGCGTTCTGGATTTCATATGAGGACGCGTTATATACTCATTTATGTTCTCTTCGTTTAAAGCTACAAATTTAGCCTCTTGTATTTCTTCATGTTGAATTTTTATTTCACCGCTTACATATGCTACTTTAAAAACGACAGCTAAAATGTTCTTGGAAGCATTATAATAAACTCCTGTAACTCCAAGCGGCTTCACAGTTAAACCCGTCTCCTCAAGCATTTCCCTACAAACAGCTTGATCGAGTGCTTCCCCTTCTTCTACCTGTCCTCCTGGTAACTCCCACGTATCAGCTCGCCAGTGTACCTTTGCTAATAACACTTCATCTTTTTCATTTGTTAAATAGCCTGCTACAGCAACGATATGTTTTGGTGTTTTTTGTTCCATGTTAAGCCTCCTAGCAATAATGAATATTTCATATATCCCTATAAGCATATTCCCTGTTTACAATAAAATACCTTTATTAAAAAAGCCCCTATTCGTTAAACGAACAGGGGCTTTTATCGTATTATTCTCCTAAGTCTACGTTGTGATAAACTTGTTGTACATCTTCTAAATCTTCTAATGCATCAACCATTTTTTCAAATTGTGCTTGTGCATCTTCAGGAAGTGTTACATCGTTTTGTGCAAGCATTGTTAATTCGGCAACTGTAAATTCTTCAACACCCGCATCTTTAAGAGCAGATTGTACTGCATGGAATTGATCTGGTTCAGCATACACGATAACAGCATCTTCTTCTTCAAGAATGTCACGTGCATCCACATCTGCTTCCATTAAAATCTCAAGAACTTCATCTGATGTTTTCCCTTCAAGGCCGATAACAGCTGTTGCATCAAACATGTAAGCTACAGAACCGTTTACACCCATGTTACCACCGTTTTTGCTAAATGCAGCTCGTACATCTGCTGCAGTACGGTTTACGTTGTTTGTAAGTGTATCTACAATTACCATAGCTCCATTTGGTCCGAACCCTTCATAACGAAGCTCGTCATAATTTTCTTCTGAACCACCTTTTGCTTTTTCAACTGCACGATCGATAATTGTTCTTGGAACATTGTATGTTTTCGCACGTTCTAATACAACTCTAAGCGCTTGGTTTGATTCCGGATCTGGCTCGCCTTGTTTTGCCGCTACATAAATTTCACGTCCAAATTTCGCGTATATACGGCTAGTATTTGCATCTTTTGATGCTTTTTTATCTTTAATATTATTCCATTTACGACCCATACTTTCCACTCTCTTTCCCGTTTTAAATCTACATAAAAATATTAATATGAAATATCATGTGTGTTCAACACATTTTTAAAAGAAATATAAAAAGTTCATTTTTGATTCATATTACAGACATAATATAAATCACTATCATTTTGTTCTTTCGACAAGTTATATTATACATGAATTCCTACGTTTATTACGAATTTTAGAAGCACATAACATAATTTAGCAAAAAAATTCTACCATTTCACCAACACACTATTTATGCTTATTTTGTAGTGTGATGAAAATATAAAAAGACTCTACACATTTGGTGTAGAGTCTTTTTATTACGCCGTTCGTGATACCGATGGTCGGGGTCGAACCGACACTCCCGAAGGAACACGATTTTGAGTCGTGCGCGTCTGCCAATTCCGCCACATCGGCACAAAAGAAAAGGCGGCAACCGGATTTGAACCGGTGATAAAGGTTTTGCAGACCTCTGCCTTACCACTTGGCTATGCCGCCATATAAAATTTTACTGGAGCGGAAGACGGGATTCGAACCCGCGACCCCAACCTTGGCAAGGTTGTATTCTACCACTGAACTACTTCCGCAAAAATGGCTGGGCTAGCTGGATTCGAACCAGCGCATGACGGAGTCAAAGTCCGTTGCCTTACCGCTTGGCTATAGCCCATCGAATTCTTACTTAATTATATGTAAGTATCCATTAGATTATTTATAATTTTTAAAATAAAAATGGGGCGACTGATGGGAATCGAACCCACGAATGCCGGAGCCACAATCCGGTGCGTTAACCACTTCGCCACAACCGCCATGTTGTGTAAATATATTTGGCAGGGGCAGTAGGAATCGAACCCACACTGGAGGTTTTGGAGACCTCAGTTCTACCTTTAAACTATGCCCCTATGTAAATGGTGGAGGGGGGCAGATTCGAACTGCCGAACCCGAAGGAGCGGATTTACAGTCCGCCGCGTTTAGCCACTTCGCTACCCCTCCGAAACTTACATGGTGCCGGCTAGAGGACTTGAACCCCCAACCTACTGATTACAAGTCAGTTGCTCTACCAATTGAGCTAAGCCGGCGTATTTTATTAAAGTAAATGGTGGCTCGGGACGGAATCGAACCGCCGACACGAGGATTTTCAGTCCTCTGCTCTACCGACTGAGCTACCGAGCCTTATTAAAATGGCGGTCCCGACCGGGGTCGAACCGGCGATCTCCTGCGTGACAGGCAGGCATGTTAACCACTACACCACGGGACCATTTGGTTGCGGGGACAGGATTTGAACCTGCGACCTTCGGGTTATGAGCCCGACGAGCTACCGTGCTG